>ULNA01002624.1_pt1 | contig 42476 bp, 30 predicted proteins | sample 1951801 | NCBI WGS metagenome assembly ULNA01 (sample SAMEA4835565, study PRJEB28245) | human gut metagenome | biome: gut microbiome; material: fecal sample | place: Denmark | collected 2008
CGGGAGCGGCGCTTTTGCTCACGAGGCTGGTTGTGGACTGTCTTTGGTGCGCGAGAGCGGTGCTTTTGCTCACGGTTATTTCTTGTAGAGGGCGAAGAGGGCGGAGCCGGAGCCGGACATGGAGGCGTAGGTGGCGCCGGAGTCGTAGAGGGACTGCTTGATGGCGGCCAACTCGGGGTGTGCTTTGAAGACTGTGGCCTCGAAATCGTTGACCAGCAGGTCTTTCCATTCGGAGATTGGTTCTGCCAGCACGGATTTCAGGCCGGTTGTCTCTGCCGGCTTGCCAAGTCCGGTTGGTGAGCGATGACTAACCACTGGATTGCCAGGCTGCTCGCTGAACCTGTCGCAACGCTCTGGTGATCCAGTTGAGGCCTGCTCGCCGGATCCGTCGCAACGCTCTTGCGGCTCAGTTGAGGCCTGCTCGCCGGATCCGTCGCGGCGCGTTTCCCGAGGAACGATCCCTTTGTAGGCCTCTGCGGTGGAGACCGAAACACCTTCCGGAATCAACACCTTTATCTCGTACTCTGAGAGATCAATGTCGTAAGGCTCAAGCACTTCTCCTCTTCCTGATCCGATCATTGGACGGTTGAAAATGAAGAAGGCACAGTCGCTGCCAAGTCTGGAGGCATATTCAGAAAGCCTTTGCCCGGAAAGCCCGAGTCCGCAAAGTTCGTTCAGAGCCTTGAGGGTGAATGCCGCGTCCGCCGATCCGCCGCCGAGGCCGGCCCCGACAGGAGCGTTCTTTTCAAGGAATATCTTGACAGGCGGCAGGTCAAAATCCTTAGCAAGAACATTGTACGCCTTGGCGCACAAATCTTTCATCGGATTCCAGTCCACACCCTCCTTGCGGGCGATCGTGATCATCAACTTTCCGTCCTCGGATATTCCCTGTGCCAGATCTACTTCGTTCTCCTTCTGGTCGCAGAACTTGCCGACGCACCCGTCCTGACCTCCATATTCAGCGAAAAGCGCCGCCGAGGTGCGGCTGTAGTCGTCGCCGGCGATGATCTCAAGCGTGTCCCCGAAATCAAAGCACGGCACGAACAGCGTCTCGATGTCGTGGAACCCATCGGCACGCTTCCGCAGGACACTCAGCCCCAGATTCAGCTTGACATTCGTCTTGACAATCATGGTCTTTAAGTAAGCGTTAAAAATTAAGTTCAAGTTATTTTTTAATGATTACTAAGCGAAGCTGCGGATGGCGTTCTCGACCTGGCCGGCAACGGCTGACCGGCACGGACTTCCGTCACTGGACTCTTCCGGGACGGCTTCCAGGACAGGAGCCACGAAGGAGATCATCTGAAGCACCTTGGCCTCTTCCTCAGGAATGCCACGAGAGCGCATGTAGAACTGCTCGTCCTCGTTCAGTTTGCCGACCGTGGCTCCGTGCGAGCACTTCACGTCGTCGGCGTAGATCTCCAGCCGGGGCTTGGTGTTGACTCTTGCCGAATCCGAAAGCAGTATGTTGTGGTTCTCCTGGAACGCCTCGGTTCTCTGGGCATCCGGCGCGATGACGATCTTGCCGAAGAATCCGCATTTGGCTTCACCGGCAGCCAACCCGTTGAAAATCTGTCGGGAACAGCAATCGCCAGTGCGGTGATGCATCGTGATGTCGAACGTCACCTCGTCGTGGCCGGAGCAAAGGTATATTCCTGAAAGCCTGACTTCGGAATGCGCTCCGGTCAGGTCAATCGTCAGCGGAATCCTTGCCGAGACTCCCGGCAGTACTACCACCGTAAGATCCAGCGCCGCGTCGGCCCCCACCTCGATGTTGGACGGAATACCATAAGGATCAGTCGCTTCGACAAACCTAGGGACCGGGGAGACAGCGACTCCGGCTCCAACGGCAGCGTCTGCTGAACCGAGCACAAAGACTTTACGAATATGCTCACCGTCAGCGACCTTCATTCCCGTCACGATGGGCGAAGGAATATAATTGCCGTGGTCTATGTTTTTAGAACTGTTCAAAGCCATTTTTCTCTATCTTGTCAATCAGTTCGTAACCGCCGCTGGCCACGATGCGGCCATCCTTCAGGACATGCACGACATCCGGCCTGACATATTCAAGAAGCTTCTGGTAGTGGGTGATGACGATCGCCGACTTTTCCGGGGTGTGTAGGGCGTTCACTCCGTCGGCCACGATCTTGAGCGCATCCACGTCCAGTCCGCTGTCCGTCTCGTCGAGGATCGCGAGGGTCGGATCGAGCATCGCCATCTGGAAGATCTCGTTCCTCTTTTTCTCTCCGCCGGAGAAACCGACATTGACCTCGCGCTTGGCGAATTCCGGCTTCATCTGGACGAAGGCCATCTTCTGCTTCATAAGTTTCAGAAAGTCACCGGCTTTCATCGGCTCCTTGCCTTGAGCCTTGAGCTTGGAGTTGATCGCGGTCTTCATGAAGTTCGTGATGGAGACTCCGGGGATCTCGATAGGGTACTGGAAGGACATGAACAGTCCGGTCCAGGCTCTTTCCTCCGGCTTCATCGTCAGCAGGTCCTTGCCGTCGAACTCTATCGTGCCGGAAGTGACCTCGTAGTTCGGCTTTCCGGTCAGGACAGAGGACAGGGTGCTTTTGCCGGCTCCGTTCGGACCCATCACGGCGTGGATCTCGCCGCGGCGGATCTCAAGGTTGATGCCCTTGAGGATCTCATTGTCTGCGACACTGGCGTGCAGATCGGTTATTTTCAGTAATATGTCTGTCATGGTCATCAATATTTTGCGTGGAGGCCAAGCTCCTCGTTGTCAATTATTTCTCCTCTCTGTACAGTCGGTACCAAGTCCAGAGGGACCAGATGCCGTTTATGAGGTACAGGGCGCTGACGATCGGCATGAACACGAGTCCGGCGCTGATGTAGAGGGTGATGTTGGTGACGTTCACCACAAGCCACACGATCCAGCAGTCCCACTTCTTCTGGGCGGAAAGGAACTGCGCCAGAAGCGTCAGCATCAGCCCGAACGAATCCAGCCACGGATTCGGATCAGGTGTGAATATGTCCGTGAACCACGATGTCCCCAATTTGTGGAGGACAAATCCCCAGATCGCACCGGCCATCACCACGACGGTGAGCGCCGCACACCAGTCCCGCATCGATAGCCGTGTCACTTTCAGGGCGGAAGCGTCTTTCGAACTCTGCTCGGAAGGTCTCGGATGAGTCCACCTCCAGTGTCCGAAGGCGTTGATGCCGAAGGCTATCGGCTGGAGAAGCATGGCCGAGTACAGATGCCTCTGCCAGAACAGTGTGAACAACAGGATGTTGTACAGGTAGCCGACCCAGAAGTTGTACTTGTTGTTGCGCCCGGCCATCACCACGCAGGTAAGTCCCGCGATGACACCGAGCAGCTCCAGGAAGCTCACCCCCGTTCCGCCTAACGTGAACGCAATGTTTTCTATGTCAAAGAATCCCATAATTCATTCGTGAATATATTCATTAACCTACCGATCCTTCGAGGGAGACCTGAAGCAGTTTGGTGGCCTCGACGGCGAACTCCATCGGGAGGCGGGAAAGCACCTCGTGGGCGTAGCCGTTGACAATCAGACCGACAGCGTCCTCCGGGCCGAGTCCCCTCTGGTTGCAGTAGAAGAGCTGCTCGTCGCTGATCTTCGAGGTCGTGGCCTCATGCTCCACGATCGCCGTGGGATTCGCGCTCTGGATGTCCGGGAACGTGTGCGCCCCGCACTGCGAGCCGATCAGAAGGCTGTCGCACTGCGAGAAGTTCCGCGCCCCGGTCGCCCCGGCGTTCATCCGGACGAGACCGCGGTAGCTGTTCTGACTGTGACCCGCTGATATTCCCTTACTTACGATCCGGCTTCTGGTGCCGCGTCCGAGATGGATCATCTTCGTGCCGGTGTCCGCCTGCTGGTAGTTGTTCGTCACGGCCACGGAGTAGAATTCCGACGAGGAGTAGTCGCCCTTCAGGATCGTCGAAGGGTACTTCCAAGTGATCGCCGAGCCGGTCTCGACCTGAGTCCAGCTCAGGTGCGAACCGCTGCCCTTGCATATTCCTCTCTTAGTCACGAGGTTAAGGATGCCGCCGCGTCCTTGGGCATCGCCGGGGTACCAGTTCTGCACCGTTGAGTATTTCACATCGGCGTCCTTCTCGACCACGATCTCAACCACAGCGGCGTGCAGCTGGTTCTCGTCGCGCATCGGAGCCGTGCAGCCCTCCATGTAGCTCAGCTGCGAAGCCTCGTCCGCCACGATGAGCGTCCTTTCGAACTGTCCCGTGCCGGCGGCGTTGATCCTGAAATAGCTGGAAAGCTCCATCGGGCACTTGACCCCTTTGGGAATATAGCAGAAACTACCGTCGCTGAAGACCGCCGAGTTGAGTGCCGCGAAGAAATTGTCTCCGACCGGAACGACGGAGGCGAGGTACTTCCTCACCAGATCCGGATGCTCCTTGACAGCCTCCGAGAAACTACAGAATATGATTCCTTTCTCCGCCAGCGAGGCTCTGAAGGTCGTGGCCACGGAGACCGAGTCGAAGACAGCATCCACGGCCACCACTCCGGCCAGAGCCTCGCGCTCACGCACCGGAATGCCCAGCTTCTCGAATGTCTCCTCCAGTTTCGGGTCTATCTCTTTCGGCCTGTCCACGTTCTTCTTCGGAGCGGCATAGTAGATAATGTCTTGAAAATCGATCTCCGGCATGTCCAAATGTCCCCACTGCGGCATCTCCATGCTCTGCCATTTGCGGAAAGCGTTCAGACGGAACTCCAGCATCCATTCCGGCTCTTCCTTAAGCCGTGAGATCGTGCGGATGATGTCCTCGTTCAGTCCCTTTGGGATGAAGTCCTGTCCGACCTCGGTGACGAAGCCCTCCTTGTACTCCTGTCTGGTGACCTCTTGTATGATCTTATCTTCTTCCTTGATGTCCATATAGTTCTTGTTTCTCCCTCATCGTCTCTTGACGCAAAAGCGAAGAGAGAGGATTGAATACTACAAAGATAGCGAAAGCACCTTTCAGTTGGAAATTTTACGCATTGTTTTTCAGGACTAGAAAAGAATAAAGTCCAGGAGCCGCAAAAGTCCGGAGAGCCTCTAACCTGAATTTCTTACGAGCAAAATCCGGGTTAGAGGCCCTCTGGGCTTTATCTTTGGACTGTGTGATTACTTGTTCAGCGCGTCGGCGGATTTGATGTAATTGGCGAGTTCGGCGTCGGAGACGTGGAAGTTCTGCATCTCGCCGGAGAGGTACTGGTCGTAGGAGCTCATGTCCACGAAACCGTGTCCGGACAGGTTGAAGAGGATGGTCTTCTTCTCGCCGGTTTCCTTGCACTTGAGGGCTTCGTTCACTGTGGCGGCGATGGCGTGGCAGGATTCCGGTGCAGGGATTATGCCCTCGGTCTGGGCGAAGAGGATTCCGGCCTTGAAGGCATCAAGCTGCTCGATGTCAACAGCTTCCATGTAGCCGTCCTTCATCAGCTGGGACAGGATCACACCCGCTCCGTGGTAGCGAAGGCCGCCGGCATGGATGGTTGCCGGCTTGAAATCGTGGCCGAGGGTGTACATCGGGAGGAGCGGAGTCATACCGGCCTCGTCGCCGAAGTCATATTCAAACTTGCCTCTTGTGAGTTTCGGGCAGGAATATGGTTCAGCGGCGATGAAGCGGGTCTTCTTCCCTTCCTGAATATTATGCCTCATGAAAGGGTAGGCGATGCCGCTGAAGTTGGAGCCGCCGCCGAAGCAGGCCACCACGATGTCAGGATATTCCCCGGTCATCTCCATCTGCTTCTCCGCCTCCAGGCCGATGACGGTCTGATGCAGGCAGACATGGTTGAGGACGGAGCCGAGGGCATACTTGCAGTTCGGGGTGCTTACGGCAAGCTCGATGGCCTCGGAAATCGCGCATCCAAGTGATCCCTGGTCGTTGGGATTGGCGGTGATGATGTCTTTGCCCGCTCTGGTGGACATTGACGGTGAAGGAGTTATGGCTGCTCCGAAAGTCTGCATGATCGACCTTCTGTAAGGCTTCTGCTGGTAGCTGACCTTGACCATGTAGACGGCGCATTCGATGCCGAACTTCTTGGTGGCATAGGAGAGCGCGCCGCCCCACTGGCCGGCACCGGTCTCGGTGGTGATGTTGGTGATGCCCTGCTCCTTGGCGTAGTAGGCCTGGGCCAAGGCGGAGTTCAGTTTGTGGGAGCCGGCAGGGGAGACGCTCTCATTCTTGAAATAGATGTGGGCAGGAGTGCCGAGGGCGGCCTCAAGATCGTAGGCTCTCACAAGCGGAGTGCATCTGTAGCCGGCGTACTGCTCGCGTACCGGCTCGGGGATCGGGATCCACTCGTCAGTTGTGTTGAGTTCCTGGTCGGCGCAGGCCTTGCAGAAGATCGGGTAGAGATCCTCGGGCTTCAAGGCCTCGTGTGTGGCCGGATTGAGGATTGGCATAGGCTTGTTGGGCATGACTGCCTGCATGTTGAACCATGCTGTCGGGATTTCGCTCTCAGGGAGCAAGAATTTTTTCTGTCTCATTGTTGTTCGTTTTTGAATGATACTATTATTTGTAAATCAAGTTGTCTTTTTATATGGTCTCTTAGACAGGCTTGGCGGCCTGTGGAGGTAACACAAAAAAAAGGCGACCATCATCAGGTCGCCCTTGAAATTTCATTATGTCCTTGACTAGATCAAAGCGTTTGCCTGAAGGAATGCGTTGATACCAACAGCCGCAAAGCCAAGGAAGATCAGCGTGGCGACCACGATGCCGATCACTTTCAGTCTCTTGAACCAGGTCTGGTTGTTCCAGCCAACTGTCTGGAACATGCTCCAGAAGCCGTGGCAAAGGTGGAACCATACAGCCACGAACCAGGCGAGGTACAATGCCAGCACCCACCATCGTCCGAAAGTGAGGTTGAGAAGTTCGTAAGGGTTGCCCTCCTCGGCGCCGGTGAACATGGCGAGCTGCATCTTAGCCCAGAAGTGGGTAAGATGGAAAGCAAGGATACCGAGAATGATGATACCGAGTACGAACATGTTCTTCGCTGACCAGGAGTCGGCAGCGGCTACGCTTGAGGCCTCGTAGCGCTTGTAGCCGCCGCGGGCCTTTACGTTCTGCCATGTGAGCCAGCATCCGTAGATGATGTGGATGATGAAACCGGCGGCAAGAACAGGAACCATGATGGTGACAATCGGGAGCGCCATAAAGTCGCAACCTTTCTGGAAAAGACCGTCAAGCCCGTTGTAATTGCCTGTGAAAGAGTCAATGACGGAGAACAGGTTGATAGTCACATGAAGCAGCAGGAAGATTATGAGAAATGCTCCGCTGACAGCCTGGATGAACTTCCTTCCGATGGAATAGTGAAAAGCGTTCGCCATTATCGTCTTAATTAGTTTCTTAATGTTGCGTAGCGGGAGTGGGGCATGATCCCACGACCTCCGGATTATGAATCCGACGCTCTAACCAGCTGAGCTACCCCGCCATTCCTGGCAAAAGCCATAAAAAAACGGCCGAGGCCGGATTTTTAGTTGAGATAGAAGGATTCGAACCCTCACTGACAGAGCCAGAATCTGTAGTGCTACCATTACACCATATCTCAATGATGTGTTGCGCCTGTCTTCGCAACTGGACTGCAAAAATAGAGATTAATCCTGAATTGGCAAAATTAATTCGACTTTTTTCGCCGAATTAATAGACAAAGTCCCAAAAACGTGAACAAAGCGTTGAAAAGAAGCAGCTCATAGCTGAATTTGTAGCCTCCGAACCAGCGCTCGGAATTGCTCTGGAGGATGAGGCAGAGAACCGGCGCGATGACCGCTACCAGCGGCACCCATCTGTCGCGCACCTTTCTTTTCGTGAATATTCCGAAAGCGAACATTCCCAGGATCGGCCCGTAGGTGTAGCTCGCCAGCTTGTAGACCGCGTCAATGGCCGATTTCGTGTTCAGAAGATAGAAGACGAAAATCACGATTCCCATCAGCAGGGCCATCAGCAGATGCACTTTCTGCCTTGTGGCCTTCACCTGCTCCTCGCTCTTGCCCTTGGTGCCGATTATGTCAACGGTGAACGAGGTTGTCAGCGCCGTCAGCGCGGAACCGCCGGCGGCGAAGGCGCAGGACACAAGTCCGATGATGAACAGAACACCTACGATGGCGGGCAGATAGCCCCCCGTGGCCACGGCAGGGAACAGTGTGTCACCGACTTCCTGGATGCCCTTCTGCCCGGCGAACACGTACAGCAGCACACCGAGACAAAGGAACAGGAATATTACCGGAACCTGAAGCAAGCCACTGGTAATGAGGTTCTTCTGTGAATCTTTGGCGTTGCGGCTGCTCAGCGTCCGCTGCATCATGTCCTGGTCCAGACCGGTCATCGCTATCACGGTGAACACGCCTGCCAGGAACTGTTTCCAGAAATATTCAGGATGGTTCACGTCGTCGAAGAAGAACATCTTTGAACAGTCACTTTCACGCACCGTCTGCACCACGCCGGAGAAGCTCAGCCCCAGATCCTTGGCGATGAACACGATAGCCAGCACGATGGACACGATCATGCACACGGTCTTCAGCGTGTCCGTCCAGATCACGGACTTCACCCCTCCCCTGAACGTGTAGACCAGCACGATCCCCACGGAGACGATCACGTTCAGCACGAACGGCAGCCCCAGCGGTTCGAAGATCATCAGCTGGAGCGTCACACAGACGAGGAACAGTCTCACGGCGGCTCCCAGAATCTTGGAGATGAAGAAGAACCACGCTCCGGTCTTGTGCGAGGACACTCCGAACCGGTCGTCAAGGTACTGGTAGATCGACACCATGTTCATCTTGAAGAATATGGGCGTGAGGACAAACGCTATGATGATGTAGCCCACGAAGAAGCCCAGAACCATCTGCATGTAGCCCATAGCCGTGCCTCCAACGCCGACCATTCCCGGCACGGAGACGTAGGTCACCCCCGACATCGGCGCTCCGATCATCGCGATCGCCACGATCCACCAAGGCGCTTTGCGCCCTCCGTTGAAGAACCCGGCGTTGTCAGCGTTGCGAGAGGAGATCCAAGACACCGTGAACATCACGGCAAAGTACGCCAGAACTGTGATTATGACTGATAAAGGACTCATATTCAGAAAATTATTTTGACAACATCGTCGGTTTTGGTGCGGTCCGCTGAAGAAAGGTTGAAGATGACGGCTCCGCAGGCATATTCATAAAGGATTGGTTCGCCGGTTCTCAGGAGGGTGACGGACTTGGGCTTTTTGTTGGTGAGGACGCTGACCTGGCCTTTGAATGACGGCAGGAGGTGGGCGTACCAGACTCTCTTCCCCCTTGTGGTGAGCGGAACGTTGCTAAGGCGCGCGCCGGGAGTCGGCCCCGCTCCGTTCAGGGACTCCGCGCTGTGGGACATCCAGGCTTTCAGCGAATCGGTCTGGCGGTAGAAGTTCGGGTGCATATCCCCGTTGCCGTCGGGACTGGCGTTCGGCAGGAAATTGCCGCCCAAGGACCGCGAGGCGACATATTCATCAAAAAACCAGCTCATCGGACGGAAGGTGCCGGTCTTGTCGTAGCCCCAGCCTCCTCCTCCGCAGGTCCAGATGTGGCAATGCTCCCACCATTCCGACGGTGAATATGTCGGTTTCTGGCACTCGAAAGGCGTGGTGAAGTCCCCGACCCGCACACTGGTGCCATCCGGGTTGTCCGGATCCACGATGTTGTGCCATCTGTCGTTGACGACGATGTCGGGCTGGAGCGAGCGGATCCATGCGTAAATCTTGTCGTTGTGGTGATCCGTGACACCGATCATGTCCATACCGTCCAGCCAGAGGATGTCTATCTTGCCGTAGTTTGTCAGCAGTTCCTCGATCTGGGCCATCACGTAACCGAGCATCCTGACATATTCCTTCTCCCTGAGGACAGGATCCTTGATGCCTTCCACCTGGCTTCTGGTGTTGGCGTCGAAGTGCCTCTCGTCGTAGGTGCCGGGGTACAGCCAGTCACGAGGAGAGTAGTAGAGTCCCACCCTGAGACCGGCCCGGCGGCAGGCTTCCACATATTCCTTTATGAGGTCGCGTCCTCCCATGAACTGCTTCGTGCCGATACCGTACTTCGACGGCCACAGGCAGTAGCCGTCGTGGTGGCGGGTTGTGAGTACGGCGTAGTTGAAACCGGCCTCTCTGGCCGCCGTAAGGTACTTGTCGGCAGGGAATTCCGGGTTGAACCCGAGTGCCTGGCCATAGTAGAGTTCCTTGGATTTGTAGCCGCCGTTGTAGCGGTAGTGGTTGATCATCGCCCAAGAGGGCTGCGCCCCGAGCATGCTGTGGATGCCCCAGTGCATGAACAGGCCAAGGCTTGCGTCCGGAAACCACCGCGCTCCCTTGCTGGGATTAGGGTACTTGACCGCCTTCTTGAGAGGCGTGTCCAGAAGGGCTTCCGCCCTGTCGATGTCGCACTGCCCGATGAGGTAGTGTTCCGTCGGGGGGAAGTTGATCTGTGCGCTCGCTTCGATGCCGAAGATCGCCGCAAGTGTTATTGCCAGGATTCTTTTCATGCTGCCTTACAGATGATTACGGTTGCCCAGACCTCGCAGCCTTCCTTTCTGCCGACGAAGCCGAGGCGCTCGGTGGTGGTGGCTTTGACGGAGATGTTGCCGGGGTCTGTCCCTATGACTTCCGCAAGTTTTGAACGCATGGAGTCTATGTGCGGGCGGAGCTTGGGAACCTGAAGGGCGATGGTGATGTCGGCGTTGCCGAGTTCGTAGCCCTTTGCTCTGACCATCCTCATCACCTCCTTCAGAAGCAGCTTGCTGTCAATGCCTTTCCATCTGTCGTCGCTGTCCGGGAAGTGAAGTCCGATGTCGCCCAGGGCCGCCGCTCCGAGAAGGGCGTCGCACAGTGCGTGAATGGCCACATCGCCGTCGGAGTGGGCCACAAATCCGGCCTCGCTCTCGATCCTGACGCCGCAAAGCCACATCGGAAGTCCTTCTCTCAGGGCATGGACATCGTAGCCGTTGCCTATTCTGTATCTTTCCATTGTACTGTCCTGTCTTTCCGCCATGTTGTCCGCGGGGAGATTCCTTACACCTGTTCTCCCGCGTCCGGCGCAATTTGGACAAAAGTAATCATTTTCTACGTTTTAAACCGCTAATTTTCTTATTTTTGCCTTCTCTTTATCGGACGATAAGGGACATCTTAGCGTAATTCTTTGAAGAGACCACGATGATAATGAAGAGATTAGTGTCCATGGCGATCCTGTCGCTGGCCGCGGTCCAGGCTTTTGCCGGATCATGGATCCGTGTCAACCAGATCGGCTACCTTCCTGAAGCGACGAAAGTGGCGGTGTTCATGAGTGATGAGACTGCGCAGATCAATGGTTTTGAGCTGGTTGACGCTTTCACCGGCGAGGTGGCTTTCAGTTCCTCCGCCGTGAGACCGACTGGTGTCCTGGGGCGCATGAAGACAACCTGCCGCCTGGATTTCAGCGGATTGAAGACCAGCGGCGCTTATTACATCAAGGTGCTGTCCTCGGGCGGCGAGACCCGCTCGGAGACCTTCCCTGTGGGGGCTGGTGTGTACGACGGCGCGGCTGATTTCGTGCTGAACTACATGCGTCAGCAGCGTTGCGGATGGAATCCGTTCTTCAAGGACAACTGCCACCGGAAGGACGGCATCATCGTCGGGCATCCGGATCCCCGGAAGGACAGCACGTTCCTTGACGTGACCGGAGGATGGCACGACGCGTCGGACTGCCTTCAGTACACAACCACCTCGGCGAACGCCATCTACCAGATGATGTTCGCTTACCAGAGCAACCCGGAGGCGTTCTCGGACAATCATCTTGCGGACGGAACTCCTGGACGCAACGGGATCCCTGACATCGTGGACGAGATCTACTGGGGACTCAAGTGGCTTGACAAGATGAATCCGGAGCCGGGGGAGATGTACAATCAGATCGCCGACGACCGTGACCATGTGGGGATGCGTGTCCCGAGCGACGACCAGGCCGACTACGGCTGGGGCAAGGGCGGGTTCAGACCGGTCTGGTACTGCTCCGGCGAGCCGCAGCAGAGAGGCCGTCGAGGGGACAGGAACAAGACTACCGGTGTGGCCAGCACAGCGGGCAAGTTCGCCTCCGATTTCGCTCTCGGCGCGGAGATCCTAAGGCCGTTCTACCCGGAGTTCGCCGAAAGAATCGGTGCGAAGGCGAAGGCCGCCTACGATGCCGGAGTGGCCAAGCCAGGAGTCTGCCAGACCGCCTCGGTGGTCTCTCCTTACATCTACGAGGAGGACAACTGGGTGGATGACATGGAGTTGGCCGCCTACGAAATGTTCCGCCGCACCGGTGACGGGAAGTACCGCACGGAGGCCATTGAATATGCCCGCCGCGAGCCGGTGACCCCTTGGATGGGAGCCGACAGCGCGCGCCACTACCAATGGTATCCTTTTATGAATATGGGGCATTACCGCATAGCGAGGAATTTCGGCGGCAAGGTGTCGGCGGAATTCATCAGGAACATGCGTTCGGGCATCCAGCGCGTCTATGAGCGCGGGAAGGATCATCCGTTCATGTTCGGCATTCCGGGAATATGGTGTTCCAACAACCTGACCACGGCGATGCTTACCCAGTGCATCCTTTACCGTGAGCTGACCGGTGACACGACCTATCAGGAGATGGAAGGCTCTCTGCGTGACTGGCTTCTGGGCTGCAACCCGTGGGGTGTCAGCATGATCGTGGAGCTGCCGAAAGGCGGAACATTCCCGACCCAGCCTCATTCTTTCATCATCAAGTACAAGATGGGCAACACGACCGGCGGCCTGGTTGACGGCCCGGTCTACTCGACCATATTCGGAGGCCTGCTTGGAATCCACACCGACGGCGGTGTCAACTACGAGGAGTTCCAGCCGGGCGACCTGGTCTACCACGACAGCACGCACGACTACTCCACCAACGAGCCGACGATGGACGGCACCGCCTCGCTGACATTCCCTCTCTCCTACTATCAGCGTGAAGGTAGGGAACTTCAGAATAAGGTGTCCGGCGCCGCCGTCCTCCCCGACAGAAACATCTACCGGGATGGCGGAATAATAAGGACCGACCCTTCTGTCAGGCACATTGACTTTGTGTTCACGGCGGCTGACAAGGCCGACGGGGCGGACAGGATCATCTCCACGCTCCGGAAGTACAACATCAAAGGCGGATTCTTCTTCACCGGAGAGTTCTTCGAGCTGTACCCCGATGTGGTGCGCAGGCTTGTGGCCGAGGGACACTACGTCGGAAGCCACTCCTACGGCCACCTTCTCTACGCTCCGTGGGGCAAGCGCGACTCCCTGTTGGTGACAAGGCAGGAGTTTGAGGAGGACATGTTCAAGAGCTATAAGGTGTTGCGGGAGTTCGGCATCACGGACGCACCGTATTTCATCCCGCCCTACGAGCACTACAACGCTACAATCTCCTCCTGGGCGCGCCAGCTCGGCCTTCAAGTGATCAACTACACTCCGGGAACCCTCACGAACGGCGACTACACCACTCCGGGAATGAGCCGCTACTTCAGCAGCAAGGAGATTCTCGGCAAGATCCGGGAATATGAAAGGACGGATCCCGACGGACTGAACGGCCACATCATGCTGATCCATTTCGGAACGGATCCGTCCAGGACGGACAAATTCTACGACAAGCTCCCCGGACTCATCAGGGAACTGCGTCGGAAAGGATATTCATTCACACCACTTAAAGATAATGATCAGGCACATCTATAGGCATAAGGGAACCTTCGGGTTCGAGTCGGGCGGGAGCATTGACAATCTGGAGATAGTCTACCACACATCGCCTTCTGAATATTCCCGTGACCGGCAGGTGGTCTGGCTCTGCCACGCCCTGACCGCGGATTCCGACCCGGAAGGCAGCTGGTGGCCGAATCTTGTCGGCCCCGGCAAACTGATAGACACTCAGAAGTATTTCGTCATCTGTGCCAATGTGTTAGGCTCAGCCTGCGGCTCGTCCGGTCCCGCGTCCACGAACCCGAAGACCGGCCGGCCCTACTATTTCGATTTTCCGAAAGTGACCGTCCGCGACACTGTGCGTGCCTTTGATCTACTGAGACAACATCTTGGCATAGAAAGGATTGACATTCTGATCGGAACATCCATGGGCGGCTTCATGTCCTTCGAGTGGGTCGAGATGTGTCCCGGTCTGTTCGGCAAGATATTCTTTATCGCCACCGGCGCGCGCGTGACCCCCTGGCTCGCAGGATTCAACGCCGCCAGCCGCCTCGCCCTTCTCGCCGACCCGACCTTCAAGGAGCATCGTGACCTTAAGGGCGGCATGGAGGGTCTGAAGGCCGCCAGAGCCATCGCGCTGCTGACCTACCGCTGCGAGGAAGGCCTTTTCAAGCAGAACGAGGATAGCGACGACACCGTGTTCGCCGGCAAGGTGGGATCCTACTATCGCCACCAGACCTCCAAGTTCGTCAAGGACTGGGACGCCTATTCCTATCTCTATGTCTGTGACGAGGTAGACAGTAACAACGTTGGTCGAGGCAGAGGAGGTGTCGCCAAGGCCCTCTCTCAGATCAAGGCCGACTGCACCTTTGTCTGCATGTCTTCCGACGAACTGTTCCCTCCAGAGGACATGCGTCCCCTCTCCGAGATGATCCCCGGCTCCCGTTACCACCAGATCGAGACCCCCTACGGCCACGACGGTTTCCTGATCGAAACCGCCGCCATCGCTGACATCCTCCGTCCCGCCTTAGGGTAGACTCTGTGGTATTTGCGGGTGGAAGGCGGAAATATTCGAAAAATGTATGGCGGAAATTTGGTCAACTGAAAAAAGTGTCATACCTTTGGCGGAACAAGATGCGACCCGTCGCGGTGGTTATATATTTTTCGGAATATTCCGAATAATGTGAAAGATTGTAGTCGCCGAGGGTTGATTTTGTTTGAGATTGACACATAATTATTAACACGCCCCTGAGGGTTCAGGGACACTAATGACTTTTTTATCGTACATTTCGCTATGGAAGTAAAGAACGCTGTAGCCGGAACGCTGGAGTCAGGTGACATCATGATCCAGATCGCCCCGGCCGAGACGAAAGGTCTGCACATCGACCTGGACAGTTCTGTGGCCGCCCAGTTCGGCAGACAGATCCGTCAGGTCATTGAGGAAACTCTTACCGAATTCGGACTGGAGGACGCTGACATCAAGGCGGTTGACAAGGGAGCCAGGGATTGCACCATCCGTGCCAGGGTGACCGCCGCCGCCGTGCGCGCCACAGGAAAAGATGTTTGGGCTTAGTTTAGGTTGAGGAATAAGTCGCGGCGCCAGGGACCGAAGGTGCGCGGGTTATTCCGATAATCAGTTACGATTATGGAAAGATTAAGAAGAACAATGATGTTCGTTCCGGGCAACAATCCCGGAATGATGCAGGATGCCTTCATCTACGGGCCGGACTCGATCATGCTCGACCTGGAGGACTCCGTGACAATGGCCGAGAAAGACGCTGCCCGTCTGCTCGTTTACAACGCTCTTAAATCAATAGACTACGGCGACACTGAGATGGTTGTCCGCATCAATCCGCTCAGCACCCCTTACGGCCACAAGGACGTGGAGGCTGTCGTGAAGGCCGGCGTGCAGGTGATCCGCATGCCGAAGACCGAGACCGCCGACGAGGTCCGCGAGCTGGAGGCGGAGATTGAGAAGGTCGAGAAGGAACTGGGATGCCTTGGCAGAACCCGCATGATGGCCGCCATAGAAAGCGCCGAGGGTATCTGCAACGCGTTCGCGATCGCTAAGGCTTCCAAGAGGATGATGGGCATCGCCCTCGGAGCCGAGGACTATTGCGCCAACCTCAAGACCCAGCGTACCCCGGGGGGAGCCGAGCTGCTCTATGCCCGCGAGACCATCGTGGTGGCCGCCAGGGCCGCAGGGATCGACGCTCTCGACACGGTATATTCAAACCTCGATGACATGGAGACTTTCCGCAAGGAGGTCGAACTCATCAAGACCCTCGGATTCGACGGCAAGTCCATCATCAACCCTCGTCAGATCCAGATCGTGAACGAGGTGTTCGCCCCGACCGAGAAGGCCATCGAGAAGGCTAAGAAGATTCTCGCCGCCATCAAGGAGGCTGAGAAACGCGGCTCGGGTGTCATCGCCGTCAACGGCAAGATGGTTGACCGTCCTGTTGTCATCAGGGCTCAGCGTACCATCGATCTTGCCATCGCTTCAGGCATATTAACAAAGGAGGAAGTTTATGAGTAATATAAGGGAAAGGGCGGCGCTTGTCGATAAGGTGGCCGTCGCAATGGGCAAGAAGGTGTACTCGGGAGAGACTCCGAAAAACACCACATTCCGCAAGGATCTTCAGAAGGTTCAGTCCAAGGTGGTTACACTTGAGGATGCCATCAGGCTCAGCGGCCTGAAAGACGGAATGACAATCTCCTTCCACCACCATTTCAGAGGCGGTGACAAGGTTGTGAACATGGTCGTTGGCAAACTGGCCGAGATGGGATTCAAGAATCTCCATCTCGCCGCATCCAGCCTTTCCGACGTCCACGCTCCGCTGATCGACCACATCAAGAACGGGGTGATCACCAAGATCTCCACCTCCGGTCTTCGCGGAGAGCTTGCCAAGGAGATCTCACACGGTCTGATGAAGGAGCCTGTGGTGTTCCGCAGCCACGGAGGACGTGGAAGCGCCATCGCCAACGGTGACCTTCACATCGACGTGGCCTTCCTGGGCGCGTCTTCCAGCGACCCTGCCGGCAACGCCAGCGGTTACTCCCGTTCCGAGCACGCCAAGTCAATCTGTGGCTCCCTCGGCTACGCCAAGCCGGACGCGCAGTACGCTGACAAGGTCGTGATAATCACCGACGATCTCGTTGACTATCCGAACACACCGAACTCCATCTCCGAGCATGATGTGGACTACGTTGTACTCGTGGATTCGGTCGGAGACTCTTCCAAGATCTCTTCCGGAGCCATTCGTGACACCAAGAACCCTCGCGACATCCTGCTTGCGATGAACGCCGCGAAGGTGATCGTCAACAGCGGCTATTTCAAGGAAGGCTTCTCGATCCAGACCGGATCCGGCGGAGCCTCGCTGGCCGCTGTCAAATATATTCGTGAGGAAATGATCAAGCGAGGCATCCATTCCAGCTTCGCGCTTGGCGGCATCACCGCCCACATGGTCAAGATGCACGAGGAAGGCCTCATCGAGCGCCTGATCGACGTGCAGTCTTTCGACAGGGTGGCAGCCGAATCAATCAAGAACGATCCTTTCCACAAGGGAGTCTCCGCCAATGAATATGCCAGCGCGGATGAGCCGGGATCAGCCGTGCACTATCTCGACATCGTGATCCTCTCGGCTCTTGAGGTGGATGTCAACTTCAATGTCAACGTGCTTGTCGGCAGTGACGGAGTCATCAGAGGCGCGGTCGGCGGACATCCTGACACGGCGGCTGACTCAGCCCTCTCGATCATCGTCTGCCCTCTGATGCGCGGACGTATCCCTTGCGTGGTGGACGAGGTCACGACTCTCATCACCCCTGGCTCGACAGTCGATGTCGTGGTCACTGAATATGGCATCGCGGTCAACCCGCGCCGTCCTGAGATCGCCGAGCGTCTGAGGGAGGCCGGACTGAAGATCGTGGACATCCAAGACCTCAAGGAACTGGCTCTGAAGTCCATCGGAGTCCCTGATCCGCTTCCGTTCGGAGAGAAGGTCGTGGGAGTCGTGATGAACCGTGACGGCTCCGTGATGGATGTCATAATGAACATCGAGGACTAAGACTGTTTTTTATGGAGATTACGCTTGACCAATTGCTGGCAAGTCGTGAGGAACGGGCTTCTTTCCAGAAGGAACTTTTGAAAGGTTACCCTGGAAAGACCCTGGTCTGCCTCACGGTCATAATGCCGGGTAAGGTCAAGCGTAATCTGCAATCGCTTGTGGTCGCCCAGGCCGCTGTCACGGCTCTGGTCTCGGCTTTCGGAGACTCGATGCTCAAATTCAGACTGCGAGACTTGCCGACCGGCTACGAGGCCTATCTCGTCACCCAGCTTTCCAACGAGGAAGCCAAAAAGGAGACCTGCCGGATCGAGGACACTCATCCGCTCGGCCGCCTTTTTGATTTGGATGTGATTGACGCTGACGGAGTTCCTATGTCAAGGGAGTCGGTGGGCCTGAGTCCGAGAAAATGTCTTGTCTGTGACAACGAGGCTCGCTATTGTATGCGAAACCGTACTCATACAATGGGCGAGTTGACTGCTAAGATTGACGAAATGATTGAGTCCTATGTGCGATAACCGTCACTACATAAGCGAGGCTCCGCTGTCGTTGAACTCTGTCCGGAGACGGGTCGAGGCTTTCCTCGCCGCCAACGGGCTGAGACTGGCTCCGCTGGACCGTTATGTGGTGGTGACACGAGACGAGGACGGAGACGAAATCCTTGCCGGCGGCGGTCTGGACGGCAACGTCATCAAGTGCGTCGCGGTGTCGGAATCCGCTCGCAGCGAGGGACTTATGAATATTCTCGTGTCTCGCCTCATCGCCATCGCCCGTGAGGAGGGCAGGGAATCGGTCAAAGCTTTCACTAAGCCGGAGAACGAAGGAATATTCAAAAGCCTTGGGTTCGGGTTGCTTGCGTCAGCGCCGAAGGCCATTCTGATGGAGAACGGCAGGGGAGGGCTTCCGGAGTACAAGAAGTACTTGGCTTCGCTTGCCCGTCCGGGCCGGAACGGGGCGATCGTGATGAACGCCAATCCGTTCACTAAAGGACATCGCTATCTGGTTGAGCAGGCCGCATCGCTGGTTGACAATCTCTATGTGATCGTCGTCAGGGAGGACAGGTCGCGTTTCCCTTACGTCGAAAGAAAGGCTATGATCGAGGCCGGTTGCACCGGGCTTGACAATGTGGTTGTCTGCGAGGGGAGTGACTACGCCATCTCGGCGGCGACATTCCCGACATATTTCCTGAAGAAGTTGGATGATGCCACGGACACGCAGATCGCGCTTGATCTGGATTTGTTCGTGAACCACATCGCTCAGCCTCTTGGAGTTACGGTGCGTTTTGCCGGCAGCGAGCCGGAGGATGCGCTGACCCGCCGCTACAACGAACTGATGGCGGAGATATTGCCGGGAACATCGGTCGCTGTGGTTCGACAGGCTTGGCGACCAATAGATTTTGTTGAGATCCCAAGACTTGAGCAAAAAGGCAAACCGCTCAGCGCCACGGCGTTGAGACTGGCGCTGGACGAAGGCGGCTTCAAAGAGGCGATGGAATATATTCCAGAATCCTCCATCCCTTACTTGGTCGCCGACCTTGCCGAGCGTGCGTTGAGGTTGGAACTCGACACGACCCCCAAACCGGGACTCGTGGACAGGCAGGACAACGGTGCCCACAAAGACATGGACTATGCGCTGATGTCCAAAAGCATCTCAGCGTTAAGACCTTACCTGACAAGACTGGCCTTGGATTCCGCCAAGGACATTGACCCGGCAAAGATAAAGGAGATCGGCATCGAGGCCGAAAAAGCGATGCTGAAGGCCACCGGCGGAGTGAATACCCACAAAGGAGCCCTCTTCTGCATCGGCCTTTCCGTCGCCGCGGCCTCTTACCTCGCATCTACAACGGGATCTGTGGAAGCATATTCATTCAAAGAACTCGTGTCCCGCGCCGCGTCGGAGATCCCTTCCGCCCGAGGTACGCACGGTGCCGAGGCAAAGAGAAGTTTCAAGGCTGTCGGCGCTCTGGAGAACGCCCGCGCGGCCTATCCGGAACTATTCACAGACTGGCTGCCGTACTACCGTTCGCTGGAAGGCGACCCTTTCCGCTGCCATAAGACGCTGCTTCACATAATGACGACCCTTGACGACACCAACATCCTCCACAGGAGGGGAGCGGAGGGTCTCGCCCACGCCGAAGCCGAGGCCGCAAGGCTTCTTGAGGACTTCAGCGAGAGCGGATTGTCGTCTTTGAACAAGGATTTCATCAGGGAGAACATCTCGCCCGGCGGAAGCGCCGACATGCTGTCCCTGACGATTTTTATAGAAAGCATAATTAACAATATTCATTAACACAAAACTAATTTACTATGGTTGAATTGATTCCTAATGGTGTTTATCTGAAGGGCGGCAAGACTCTCGTAAGTGATGCCGCGGGAATGCCATCTGCCGACGAGGCTCGTGAAAATACTATTGCCTACAGAATTCTCCGTGCCCACGATGTGGACGGAAGCAAAGGCAAGAAGATGCGCATCAAGTTCGATGCGATGGCTTCACACGACATCACTTATGTCGGAATTATCCAGACAGCCCGCGCCAGCGGACTTGACAAGTTCCCTATCCCTTACGCGATGACCAACTGCCACAACTCTCTGTGTGCTGTCGGCGGTACCATCAACGAGGACGACCATATCTTCGGTCTCTCCGCCGCCAAGAAGTACGGTGGTATCTATGTTCCTGCCAACCAGGCGGTTATTCATCAATATGTCCGCGAGGCTCTCGCCGGTTGCGGCCGCATGATCCTCGGTTCCGACAGCCACACGCGCTACGGCTCGCTCGGCTGCATGGGTGTGGGCGAAGGTGGCGGTGAGCTTGTGAAGCAACTCCTCCACAACACTTGGGACATCAACGCTCCTGAGGTTGTGCTGGTTTGGCTCGAAGGCAAGCCTAAGAAGGGTGTCGGCCCTCACGACGTGGCCATCTCCCTCGTCAAGGCCGTGTTTGAGAACGGTTTCGTGAAGAACAAGGTGCTTGAGTTCGCAGGCCCTGGCGTGGCCTCCCTTCCTACCGACTTCCGTAACGGAATCGACGTGATGACCACCGAGACCACCTGTCTGAGCTCTATCTGGGTGACGGACGAGAAGGTTGAGGAGTACTACAGGATGCACGAGCGTCCTGAGGCTTACAAAGAGCTCCAGCCGGGCGAGATGGCTTACTACGACGCGATGATCCGCATCGATCTCTCCAAACAGGAGTCAATGATCGCCCTTCCGTTCCACCCATCCAACGCCTACACGATCCACGAGTTCCAGGCTGATCCGGAGGGAATCCTGAAGAAAGTGGAGGAGGATGCCAAGAAGCGTTTCGGCGACAAGATCACCATCGATCTTGAGAGCAAGGTGAAGGACGGCAAGGCTTTCGCGGACCAGGCCATCATCGCCGGCTGCTCCGGAGGTACCTACGACAACCTCAGCGAGGCCGCCGCGATCATGAAGGGCAAGACCATCGGCAACGACTACTTCACGATGTCCGCCTACCCTCAGTCAACCCCTGTCTATCTCGCGACCACCCGCAATCACATCGCCGAGGAGTTGCTTGAGGCCGGTGTTGTGATCAAGCCGGCGTTCTGCGGACCTTGCTTCGGAGCCGGTGACGTTCCTGCCAACAACGGACTCTCGATCCGTCATACCACCCGCAACTTCCCTAACCGTGAGGGCTCGAAGCCTGGACAGGGACAAATCTCCCTTGTCTGCCTGATGGACGCGCGCTCTATCGCCGCCACGGCCGCCAACGGTGGAGTCATCACGGCAGCCACTGACATCCAGTACGAAGACACGCACAAGCCATATTCCTTCGACGACCGCATCTACAAGAGCCGCATCTACTACGGATTCGGCAAGGCCGACCCTACCGTCGAGCTCCGCTACGGACCGAACATCAAGGACTGGCCTAAGATGTACCCGATGCAGGATAACATGCTCCTCGAACTCGCCGCTGTCATCCACGACCCTGTCACCACGACCGACGAGCTCATCCCTTCGGGCGAGACTTCCAGCTACCGTTCCAACCCGCTGAAACTCTCCGAGTTCGCTCTCTCACGCCGTGTTCCTGAATATGTCGGATTGAGCAAGAGGATCCAGGCCGAAGACCTTGAGCGCCGCGCCGGCAAGGCTCCGCAGCACGTTCTCGACGCCCTCGCCAAGGTGGGCGCCAAACCGGAGGACACCTCGTTCGGCTCATGTGTGTTCGCCAACAAGCCTGGCGACGGCTCTGCCCGCGAGCAGGCCGCTTCCTGCCAGAAGGTGCTCGGCGGCGACGCCAACATCTGTTATGAATATGCCACCAAGCGTTACCGCAGCAACTGCATCAACTGGGGCATCGTTCCTTTCACCATCTCAAAGGAGACTCCTTTTGAATATGTAGCCGGCGATTTCGTCTATGTTCCCGGCATCCGTGAGGCCATCCTTTCGGGCAAGGAGGAGATTGACGCCAAGGTGATCAGCGCCGAAGGTGTGAAGGACATTCATCTCTACTTCCAGAATCTGACCGCTGACGAGAGGGAGATTCTCGCCGACGGTTGCCTGATGAACTTCTACGCCGCCCAGAAGAGCAAATAATCATAATCGCGCACTTTAGGCTTGCGTCCATTTCAGGGGCTTGCAAGCCTGAGGTGCCCAGGTAATCATATTCGTAAAACACTTTAATTTTTAATATTCAATTATGAAAAAAATTCAGATGGTCACTCCTCTCGTAGAGATGGATGGTGATGAAATGACAAGGATCCTGTGGAAGATGATTAAGGATGAGCTTATCATTCCATTTGTTGATCTGAAGACAGAATACTATGACCTCGGCCTCGTTCATCGTGACGAGACCGGCGATCAGGTGACAATCGACTCCGCCAACGCCACCAAGAAGTACGGTGTTGCCGTGAAGTGCGCCACCATCACTCCTAACGCCAAGCGTATGACCGAGTACAACCTGCATCAGATGTGGAAGAGCCCGAACGGAACGATCCGTTCGATGCTGGACGGAACGGTGTTCCGCACACCTATCACCATCCCTTCCATCTCTCCGGCAGTGAAGTTCTGGAAGAAGCCTATCACCATCGCCCGTCACGCCTACGGTGATGTTTACAAGAGTGTTGACATCCGCGTTGAGGAGCCGGGAGTCGCCAAGCTCGTCTTCGAAGGCGAGAGCGGCAAGAGGGAAGAGCAGATAGTCCACACCTTCAAGGGTCCCGGCGTTCTCCAGGGAATGCACAACACCGACGCTTCCATCCGTTCTTTCGCCCACGCTTGCTTCAAGTACGCCCTTGACCTCAAGCAGAGCATCTGGTTCGCCACCAAGGACACCATCGCCAAGAAGTACGACGGACGTTTCCGTGAGATTTTCGAGGAGGTGTTCGCAGAGTACAAGGACGCTTTCGAGGCCGCCGGCATCGAGTACTTCTACACCCTTATTGATGACGCGGTCGCACGTGTGATGCGCAGCGAGGGTGGTTTCATCTGGGCCTGCAAGAACTACGACGGTGACGTGATGAGCGACATGGTCTCCACGGCCTTCGGTTCCCTTGCCATGATGACCTCTGTTCTTGTCAGCCCTGACGGCAAGTACGAGTACGAGGCAGCCCACGGCACCGTGACCCGTCACTACTACAAGCACCTCCAGGGCGAGGAGACCTCCACGAACCCGATCGCGACGATCTTCGCGTGGAGCGGTGCGTTCCGCAAGAGAGGCGAGATGGACAACATTCCAGAGCTTGTCAACTATGCCGACCAGCTTGAGGCCGCCTGCTTCGACACCCTCAACGCCGGCATCGTGACCAAGGATCTCGCCAACCTCATGGAAGGCGTGACCCCTCAGGTAAAGAACTCCGCCGACTTCATCGCCGCCATCCGCGAGCGTCTCGAAAAGCGTCTCGCGTAAGGCTGCCCCCGTTCAGTCGCCGGTCTTTAGGCCGCTGAGCCGGTCACAGGATTGGTTGTTGGGCTGACTTTAGGACTGGTCGCCGAGCCTGTCGAAGCGACCACCCACCCACGAACTGATTAACGTCACGAGTATAGTGGCGGCAGCAAAAAAGAATTTCCAAATTTTGCACGTTACCAAAATTTGGAAATTCTTTTTTGCTGCCTTGTTCCGCCGTTTCTTTACGCTGCACTTGCCCTACCCCCCCCCCTACACACACCACCTGAGTTCGAGATCCTGAGTACTGTTGACTCGGACTCTGGGACACGTGGTTGCATCATTCCAGAACGGAATGATGTACAGTCACTCGTCAATTCTAATCCGTCCATAAAGAAGGTTTTGTTCAATGGCGGAAAGGCTTACAAGAAGGCTTTGGATTATGGTTGTTTGAATGTGGAAATGCCAAGTACTAGTTCGGCAAACACTCATCTTACTCAAGAAGAGCTGTTTTCTATATGGGTTAAGGAAATCAAAGAAAAGTGATGCGCAAGGATCCGGAGGAGACATATTCATTGAAAGAGAAGTTGGCGGTGACGGCGGTGCTGCTTCTGCCGGTGGCGTTGGCGGTGGTGGCGATGATTGGGGAGAAGAGGCGTTTGAGAGAGGTGGAAGCGATGAAGAGTAGGCCGATGCGGTACTATGAATATGACATCCGGCCGGTGGATACGGTTCTGAACCATCCGGTAGGTCTGCGGGGAAGGTCGTTGTTTGATGGTGGCGGACGGGGAGATGGTGTGGTGCTGAATTCCGGTGGAAGGAGCATCGTAACCGGTCTTTCCTCGGAGGAGATTCTGGAGCAGCTCAACCTTGACTATCAGGATGTCTATGACTATTACGGCGGCGCCGAGGAACTTTGGTGAATAGGAATGTTGGGGGTATTTCTTTTTCGCTGTCTCCTGTGTTGCCGGAAAACCGTTGGTACGCCAGAGGGCTCTATCCTGTACCGGTCGTGGGTTTAAGTCCCTTTGGTACGCCAGACAACTGTTTTACGTACAGGGAGCCTGTTTGCCTGCTATTTTTGAACTATGCTTTGGAGGGAATATTCCCAGAGATTCGTCCGCTCAGAATCGTTCTCATATCCTTTAGGGTATCGCCCTTCCGGACGTTCAGGATAGATCTTCTTTATGAACAGGATGCAGTACTTTCTGTTTGAGTACTCTGAGTTACAAGGAATCACCATGCTCCTGAGATTCGTTGAAGTGTAAACATCGATTCTTTTTTCTTCTCCGGAAATCATGAATTTTTTGGAGATGATATTCCAGAACCTCGCTTTCCAGATTCTTCCCGTCATACGCTTTCATTTCACCGGACGGGAAGGTGATCTGCACTCTGATGTCAGTGACCGTCTTGGCGTTATTCTCACATTTGATTGTGACCGGCACCTGTGCGCCTGACTCCAATGGCCTTATAAAAAACAATAAAGCAAATCTGATTGTAAGTAGCAGCTTTCTTAACATATTTCTTGTTTTTTTTGTCTAGTTAGCGGAGTCTGAAGGTATTTATTTCAATATTGCTTTTTGTCAATGGTAGTTTATCATTATAAACATACCTTTTTTAGTGTTGTTGTCAAAGAAGATGTTCTCTGAAATACGTATCTTATTTTCAGGAACCATCTCTGTTATGGAGGGTGTGCAACAAATTAGTGCATAAACAAATCAAAAATGGCCTCTAAACGGCTGGCATAAGAGAATCCTCCGCCGCAAAACAGATTCGCGAAATCCGGGAACTGTAAAGTTTCTTTACACATAGTGTTAAATTTCTTTACACTTCCGGAAATATTCAAATGTGCTAAATTATTGAATGATAGTGTGGTAAATTATTTGGCACGCCAAATGCTTGTGACTTTTACCGAATTGGAAATAAATGGTGAAGAACATGAAAAAGTCACAAACAATATTCATTATGCTGACGGTTTTGCTTAGTGCCGTTCCGGCGTTTGCCGTTCCGGCGCTTGCCGCACCTGTGGCCGAGGGGACGATCCCTGGGAATGGGGAGCCGCTTCCGACTCCGATGACGCTTAAGGATTGCATGGGGTATGCGGTCAGCAACAGCACCAAGGTGAGGATCCAGCAGGCGGCCAACGATGACGCCCGGCTTGCAAGAAGGGACGCGATCTTCGATGCCTTCACTCCAGAGATCAGCGGAAGCGGCTCGGCCTACTACAATTTCGGACGTGCCGTTGACCCTAAGACCAACACTTACGTCACCACAACATCTTTCCACAACAGTTATGGTGTAAGCGCCGGCATCGCTCTCTTCAACGGATTCAAGGCCGTTAACAACTTGAGGATCTCCAAGACTTCCATCGCTCTTGGCAACTCGCAGGAAGACCAGATCGAGGCTGACATCTGTCTCGCTACGATGGAAGCCTACTGCAACGTGCTTTATTACAGCCAGTTGGCTGATATTTACAAGTCTCAGGTCGAGGTCGCCGAGGAATCCCTCGCCAAGGCTCGCCGTCAAGAGGAACTCGGACAGAAAGGCCATGCCGATGTCGTCGAGATGGATTCCAACCTTGCAGACAAGCAGTACCAACTCGTTGAGGCCAACAACAAGCTCAACGATGCCCGCATCACCCTTGAGGACGTGATGTTCTGGTCTGAGCCACAGGAACTTGTCATCGACACGACCCTTCCGGCTACCATTGACGGCGAGCGGGTTCTGACCGATTCCCTTGCGATGGAGGACATGGTGGACTTCGCGCGGACGAACAATCCGGCAGCCCGTGTCGCAAGGTTCAACCTCATGAATGCAAAACGGGAACTTAACACCGCCAGATGGCAGTTGCTCCCGTCGCTCAGTGCCTATGCCGGATGGTCCACGACCTATTTCACTTACCCTGGAAGCGGCACGGCTTCGGATCCGTTTCAGACCCAATTCAAGAACAACGGAGGTGAATATGTCCAGTTGTCCCTGAATATTCCGATCTTCTCGGGACTCCAGCGCCACAGCAACATCGCCAGGAAGAAGAACGCGGTCGCCAAGGCTTCAGCCGAGTACGACCAGAAGATGAGGGACATCTCCGCCGAGGTGCGCAGGGCTGTCCAGGATCGCGACGGAGCGTCGGCCGCCTATATTCAGGCGCAGAGAAAATCCGATGTGCAGGAGGAAGCATATTCATTGAATATGAAAAAGTTGGAGCAGGGGTTAATCTCTCCGATCGAGTTCCAGACCGCATCGAACAACTACCTTGAGGCGAACGCCCAGCGGCTCAACTCGCTGCTGACCTACTTCATCAAGCGCAGCGTGGTCAACTACTACAACGGGGTGGATTATATTGATCAATGAATATGACAGCGTCGGTCGCCGTTGTTCGGCAGGCTTGCCAACCGTTGAAGCGCCGAAAGGACAAAAACATCACGGTCGCCGAGTGTGTCGAAGAGCCGCTAAAGACGAATTAAAGCAAACGAAAATAACAACAATTATGGACAAGATAATCGAGAAAAAGAAAGGTTGGAGATCAGCCTTCACAAAAAAGGCGATGCCTTACTGGCTTGGAGCCATCGTGGTGGTGTTCGTACTCTACCTCGTGTTCAGAGACAATTCCAAGACCCTCAGGGTTGACAAGGACACGATCACGGTCAGCCAGGTGACTGACGGACAGTTCAACGACTATATCCGTGTGAGCGGTCAGGTACAGCCAATGGTCACAATCCAGATCAGCCCGCTCGAAGGCGGTACCGTCCAGAAGATCATCGTCGAGGAAGGCTCCACCGTCAAGGCCGGGGAACCGATTCTTGTGCTGTCCAATGATAACCTTGACCTTCAGATACTTAACGCCGAGGCTGAGCTTGCGGAAAAGGAGAACATCCTTCGTAACACGATGATCTCGATGGAGCAGCAGAAACTCTCCCATGAGCAGAACCGTCTCCGCTACGCCTCCGAGGCCAGGCGTAACAAGAGGGCATTCGAGCAGAACCAGCAGCTTTACAAGGAGAAGCTCATCTCAAAGGAGGATTACCTCAAGGCCCAGGAGGATTATGAGCTTTCGCAGCAGAACCTTGACCTGACTCTCAAGAGTATGGAGCAGGACAGTCTCTACCGTTCGACCCAACTCCTGAGTCTGCGCGAGAGTCTTGACAACATGAAGATGAACATGCAACTCATACGCCGCCGCAAGGAGAGCCTTACGATCAAGGCTCCGATCGACGGGGTTCTCGGACTTCTGGATGCGAACCTTGGCCAATACATCGGTGCCGGCACCAAGATCGGCCAGATCAACTCCGAGGGTAGCTACAAGATTGAGGCTAAGATAGATGAACACTATATTGACCGTGTGGTTCCGGGACTCGACGCCACATTTGAGCGTCAGAGCGAGAAGTACGACGCGCAGGTGCGCAAGGTCTATCCGGAGGTGCGTGACGGCAAGTTCCAGGCGGACTTCAAGTTCGAGGGCCAGCAGCCCGACAACATCAGGACCGGCCAGACATATTACCTGAACCTTCAGCTCGGTCAGCCGGAGCGGGCGGTCCTCATCCCTCGCGGGACATTCTACCAGAAGACGGGAGGCAAGTGGATCTATGTGGTCAGCAAGGATGGAGGCAAGGCTGTCAAGCGCGAGATCCGCATCGGTCGTCAGAACCCTCAGTTCTATGAGGTGCTTGAAGGGCTGGAGCCTGGCGAGAAGGTCATCACCTCCTCCTACGACAACTACGGCGACAGCGATGTGCTTGTCTTCTAATTGATTAATGAATATAAACAATAACAAATAAAAAGTTTCAAAGCCATGATTAAAGTCAACAATCTGTCCAAGGTCTTCAGAACAGAGGAGATCGAGACAACAGCCCTCAATGGAGTTTCATTCGAAATCGCTGACGGAGAATTCGTCGCCATCATGGGTCCTTCCGGTTGCGGTAAGTCAACCCTTCTGAACATCCTCGGCCTTCTTGACAACCCTACCGGAGGCTCCTACGAACTTCTCGGCACGGAGGTCAGCCAGCTCAAGGAAAAGGAGCGCACCAAGTTCCGTAAGGGCAACATCGGATTCGTGTTCCAGAGCTTCAACCTGATCGATGAACTGAATGTCTATGAGAACATCGAGCTTCCGTTGAGGTACCTGAACATCTCCGCGGCCGAGCGTAAGCAGAAGGTCACCGAGATTATGAAGAGAATGGCCATCAGTCACAGAGCCCAGCACTTCCCTCAGCAGCTTTCCGGAGGTCAGCAGCAGAGAGTGGCCATCGCCCGTGCGGTCGTCGCAGGTCCGAAGCTGATCCTCGCCGATGAGCCTACCGGTAACCTGGACTCCAAGAACGGTAAGGAGGTTATGGATCTCCTCAGCGAGCTCAACAAGGAGGGAACGACAATCGTAATGGTGACCCACTCCCAGAGAGACGCCGCCGTGGCACAGCGCACCATCGACCTGTTCGACGGCCAGATTGTCTCCGACGTGAAGAACGAGCTTTAGCGTTGAATCTTTCTCGTGAGGGTCGGCTGATTACTTGGCGATAGCTGATGAATCGTCACTACGGACTTGACAGTAGATAATGTAATTATACCACCCATAAGCGCCGCCCCTCACGTTTAAGATATTATTGGCGGAAGGTTGCCTGAATCTCATAGTCAAACTCCTTAATACTTTGTCTCGGTTCATCCAGAAGGTTGCCACAGCAAACCTTGGCCACCCGCGGCCATAAGCGGGAGGGGCCCAGCCGTCAGGCTGGGAGGGACGGAGCGCGAAGCGCGGAGGGTTTGTCGTGGCAACCTTCTGGATGGGATTTCCAAACGGGTAAAAATCCGTGGAGGATAAGTGATTGACCATTAGGAATATGCTTGGATGTCCTCTTGCATGAAGCGGGAATGAGGATAGGGAAGCAAAAGAATGAAAAACAAAAAGTTGGCCTCCGCGAGGCCGTGAATGGATTATGAACAGTTTCATTAACTTCTTGAAGCGCAACAAACTTTACAGCGCGGTCAACCTTCTGGGACTCAGCCTCTCGATGGCGTTTGTCCTGCTTCTGGCCGTGTACGTCACCAGTCAGCTGAGCACGGACTCGTTCCAAAAGAACGCCGACAGGATCTACGTCATCGCACAGAAAGAGACCCTTTCGTCCGCTTATTGGCTGTCCCGCCACATGAAGGCTAACTTTCCGGAGATTGAGAGGTCAGCTTCATATTCCAGCAACGGAATGCAGGAGTACAAGATCGACGGCAACACCGTGAACGCCAGGACTTCTTACGCTGACTCGTCGTTTTTCGATATGTTCAGTTTCCCTCTCGTGGAGGGCGACTTCAGTGAGTGGAAGGCCTCGATAAGCGGAGTCCTGATCAGTGAGTCTTTCGCCAAGGCTCAGTTCGGGGACAGGGATCCGGTTGGACGTGAGATCCGTTTCGACGGCGCTGACTCAACGGTAAGCAACCTGACAGTCTCAGGTGTGTTCAAGGACATTGAGAACTCCATCATCAGACCGTGCGACATATTCCTTCGCGGAGAGATCATGACGATCACCAACCAGGCGAACGATGAGCGGATGTCCAACGCCGGATCATCCACTTGCTTTGTGATGGCTTATCCGAACGCCGATCTTCCGGCCAGACACGATGATATTCTTAAATGGTGCCGGGAGAATTTCTGGAGATATATGTCAGACTACGGCGGAGGTGATAATGACGTGAGAATCATTCCTTTACGTGATGTCTATTTCCTGTCGGACGGCAATGAGGACTATAATGACAGTCTGCGTCTTGGCAACAAGACGACAGTGATGCTGCTTGCCGGAATGTGCTTCCTGCTGCTTCTGTTCGCCATCCTGAACTATGTGAATATGACCACGGCTCTCTCCGGCTTCCGTGCCAAGGAGATGGCCACCAGAAGGCTCATCGGGGCGACGAAAGGCGGCATATTCATGAAGATGATTGTCGAGAGCACCATTATCTGCGCGGCCGCTATGATCGTAGCCATCCTGCTTGGCGAGGCCATTTCCCCAGCGGCTTCGAAGGTGCTGAACTATGACATCTCGATTTTCGAGGCTGTCTCTCCGGTGAGTGTGATTGTCTGTGTCCTGTTCACGGTTCTGGTCGGTGTCATCGCTGGTATCGTGCCTGCGCTCATCATCCAGAAGGCCGAGCCGATCGAGATTGTCCGAGGAACGCTCAGGCTCAAGACCAAGACACTTTACAGCAAGGTCATCATTGTCATTCAGAATGTCATCACGGTCGTGATGCTTGTGACGGCGTTCACGATGTTCCTCCAGATCCGCTCTATGATCAATGCTCCGGTGGGTTACAATACTGAGGATCAGATCACCATCAGCAATCAGTTCGGCCTTGCAGGTGATTTGACGCCACTCATCAACAAACTTAAGGCTGAGAGTTGCGTCGAAGCTGTCGGACTTGGAGATGGACATCCTATGTTCATGACCAACAACTTGACTATGTCCACAGAAAGTGGAAGAGAGGCTTCGTTCCAGTTGGTTAAGGGCGACATGCCTATTTCAATATCCTCGGCATCAGGAAGAAACAGGACAACCACAGTCCGAACAGTTATTGGCTGAATGAATATGCCTACGGAATCCTCGAAATAGACGAGACCGCCACGGAGTTCACGACCAAGTCCAACAGCACATGGCAGATAGGCGGAATCTACTACGACTTCAAGATCAAGCCGTTGCTGGAGGAACAGCATCCTGCGTTGATCTACCAGTATGATGAATATCCTGCCGGGAAGTGGCCGTGGACGATTCTTGTGAAGACCACGCCGGATCACAAAGAGGCTTTCGCAAGGGTCAAAGCGGTCTTTAGCGAATTGTACCCGGATAAGTTATTCGATGCCAGCTATGTCGAGGATGACATCAAGGCTGTGTTCGCTTCCGAGAACAGGGTGTTGGAGATCATGGTCATATTCACAATCCTTTCGCTGTTTGTCTCGGCTCTGGGTCTTGTGGCGATGAGTTCGTACTACATGCAGCAGGAACGCAGGACAGTGTCTCTCAAGAAGGTCTATGGCGCTGACTATAACTCTGTTCTGTGGGGCCTTGTGGCCGAGTTCATGAAGATGATCGGTGTGGCGTTCGTCATCGCCGTCCCGGTGGCGTGGTACCTGATGCACACTTGGCTGAACGGCTATTCCTACCGCATCGGTCTCCATTGGTGGATTTTCGCGGTGGCCGGTCTGTTCACAGCCCTCATCGCCGTCCTCTCTGTCCTTTGGCAGGCTGTCCGCGCCGCCCGCACCAACCCGGCCATCGAGCTGAAGAAGGAATAGCGTGCTATGTCTTCAATCCGGAAGGTTGCCACGATGAACCCTCCGCGCTTCGCGCTCCGTCCCTCCCAGGCTGCGCCTGGGCCCCTCCCGCTTATGGCCGCGGGTGGCCAAGGTTCGCTGCGGCAACCTTCTGGATTGAGTAGTAATATTCAGTGGAGCCTAAACGATTGAAGATTAGGAATATAATGATGTGTCCTCACCGCTGGAATCGGGAGGAGGATATGCAAGCAAGATATTGAACGATAAAAGATTAGCCTCCATGTGGAGGAATGGGTATGAGAAGAAAAAGTGATTTGATCATCAAGGTTCTGTCCTTGGGAGTGGGAATGGCGATCGCCATCATCCTGATCGCGAAAGTGTGCTTTGAACTGTCCTACGACAGCTCCTATAAGGATGTTGACAGAATCTATAAGATCCGCACCGGAGCCATTATGCAAGGTGAGGACAAGGATTTCGGTCAGGTCAGCGGAGCCATAGCACCGGGATTCAAGGCCGAGGTGCCGGGAGTGCTGGAGGCCACAAGGTTCACCAGCATATTCAACAGCGAGAATTTCATCATCGATGACGATGGAAGCAAGGTGGCGGCCGAGCACCTTTTAGCGGATTCCTGCTTTTTCAGGATATTCAATCGCCAGTTCCTCGCCGGTGAGCCGGAAAAGGCGTTGAGGTCGTGGAGCGGCGATGTGGCCATCTCAAAGACTTTCGCCGAGAAACTTGGTGGAGTCGGAGCGGCTGTCGGCAAGCAGATCGCCAACGAGGACAATCCGAATCTGAAGCTGACTGTCTGCGGAGTCTATGAGGACTTCCCTAAGAACGGATCGATCCACGCCGATGTCATCCTTTCCATCGAGGCGATGAGCAAGTGGAGCCTCTCCAACTGGGTCGGCAACGACAGGTACGTGGCTTTCGTCAAGTTGGCCGAAGGGGTTGATCCCGCGTCGCTTAAAGATGCCATCCACGAGATGCAGAAGGCTCACCAGCCGCTGGAGGAAATGGAGAAGAGCGGCCTCACTCTCTGGTACTTCCTTTCGCCTTTGGCCACTGAGCACAGCTCGAGGCCTGAGGTCAGAAACCTTGTGTTCATCCTCTCCATCATCGCCGCGCTGCTGCTGCTTGTGTCCATTATGAACTACGTCCTTGTGGCCATCTCGGATGTCATCCGCAGAGCGCGTGAGGTCGGAGTCCGCAAATGCTACGGAGCCCAGCCTTGGGACATCAACAAGATCCTGCTCAAGGAGACCGCCTGGAATTTGGGTGTCTCCCTCGCCGTGGCAGCCCTGCTGATCTTTGCGTTCAGGGGTGCGGTTGAATCCCTGTTGGGAGTCCCTGTGAAGGATCTTGTCACTCCGCTTTCCGTCTGGATCATTGTCGGGATTGTGATCTTGGTGTTCCTTGTCTCCGCCGTCATTCCGGCGAGGATGTTCACCAAAATCCCTATTTCCAGCGCCTTCCGAGGCTACAAGGAGAGCAAGCGCCGCTGGAAGATCTCACTGCTTGCCTTCCAGTTCGCCATCAACGCCGTGCTGGTGTCGCTGGTGCTGATCGTCAGCTTCCAGTACCGCAAGGTGCTGAACGCCGATCCGGGCTACAACTACAGCAATCTTGTCTATGAGACATTCCCGTCCTACGACCAGACGAAGATGACAGCCATCGCCGGTGCTCTTCGCCAGCTGCCTGAGGTCGAGGCTGCTGAACTGACCTACGTGACACCTTTGGCGTCAGCTTCCGGCAATAATATTACCCTTCCTGGTGACGACAGGGAACTCTTCAATGTCGCTGATGAATATGGCGCCACGGAAGGTTTCTTCAATATGATGGGCTTCCGGCTCGTCGAGGGATCCGCTCCAAAAGGACCGAATGATGTCGCTGTCAGCAAGTCCTTTGTGACCAAGATGGCGGCTTTCGCCAACTGGTCTGACGGAGCCGTTGGAAAGATTGTCGGCATCACCGAGCACGGGCAGGTCACGATCTGCGGAGTCTATGAGGACTATGTCATCGGAAGCGTCTCTGATCCGGACAACCGTCCGAGCGTGCGTTTCTGCTGGAACAAGGACTTCCTCACCGATGAGGAAAAGGCTGACTTTGACTGGTCAAGGCTGATGCAGACACTTGTCGTGAAGCTCACGGATGTCACTCCGGAGACGATGCGTAAGGTGGAGAAGACAATCCGGGAGGTCGCTCCTGACAGCGATGCCGAGGTGAAGTCTTACGCCGAGACGTTCAGGAGCCTATACGATCCGACGAGGCAGATGAAGAGAACCTACACCCTTGGAGCGTTGTTCGCCCTGCTGATAGCGGTGATCGGCCTGATCTCCTACGTCCGTGACGAGAACTATCGCCGAAGCGCCGAGATCGCCGTCCGCAAGGTCAACGGCGCCCAGTCCTCCGAGATCGTGTCGATGCTTGTGACGGACATCCTGAAAGTTGCGGTCTTCGCAGTGATCGTCGGCGATACCGCCGCCTGGCTTGTGGCCCATTACTGGCTGCAGCAGTTCGCCGTCAAGATCGCCCTCAACCCACTGTTCTTCATCGCCGCCGACATCATCGTCCTGGCCATAATCGTCAGCGTCATCGTGATCGGCTCCCTGAGGATCGCTCACACCAACCCTGTCGAGTCCCTCAAGAACGAGTAGGGTAGTCCTGCTATCCCGGTCGCTGAGCGTGCCATCGTTGAACCCGTGGTTCGACAGCTCACCAACCATCGAAATGCGATTGCAGTGTGTCGTGGCAGATAACTATCTGTCAACTAATATAATAAGCAAGTACGTGGTGCATAAACCGGCACCACGTACTTGCTTTATTGTTTGATAATGAGCTACTTGGTTGCCACTCGCTCGGAATCAATGAGTGGCGATTAACCTGTTGATTGACAGTGAATAAGCGTTGTACCTTTGGTGGAAAACTGCTGAAGGTAAATTATTATATTCTTGATAATGAATATGTTCCATCCCATGGTCCGCTAATGAGTTTTACTTGAATATCAGCGTGAAAACAGTCGCTTCGGAGTCCGAGCGGGTGAGGCGGAGGGTGCCGCCGTGCATCCTCATGATCTGACGGGAAAGGCTCAGTCCGATTCCGCTGCCCTCAGGCTTGGTCGTGAAGAACGGAATGAATATCTCCTCCTGGCTTGCCGCGCTGATAGGCGGCCCGTCATTGCTCACATTGATGATGACGTTGTCCCTCTTGTCAATCTCGGCAGAGATTTCGATGTGCCGCGCCCCGGCCTGAGCGGCGTTCTTGACAAGGTTGATGAGAATCTGTGAGATCTGGCTCTCGTCAGCGTACAGAAGCACGTCCTCGGTCTTTTCCACAAATCCAGCGGTAGCCCCGGCGGCGGTCAACACCGGCTGGCTCAGATCGATGACCTTGGCCGCGAGGTCGCGAGCGAAAAACGCCTTCCTGACCGGCACGGCCACGTGGGTCATATCCCTGTACGAATTGACAAACTTTATAAGACCACGGGACGAACTGGCGATGGTCTCCAGACCTGCCTTGAGGTCCGGCCCGTCTGATGGCGGAGTGATCGTCCCGGCATATTCGGAAAGAGCCTCGGAAAGGGAGGCGATCGGTGTGACGGTGTTCATGATCTCGTGTGTGAGAACCATGATGAGCCTCGTCCAGGACACTGACTCGTTCTCCTCGATGGCCTCAGAGATGTCGTTTACCGCGATGATTTTCACGTCCTTACGCCCGATGTGCGCCGATGTGGCGGACAGGGAAATGTTCGTCTGCGAGCTTTCCGAATAGATGGACGCTTTCTGGTCCAGACCCTCCTCGACTTTCTCGAAAGCCACTCTCAAGGAAGGGCTCATGATGTCCAGCTGGCGAAGGGTGCTAAGCGACGACACGCTCAGAAGGAGCCGCGCCTGCTTGTTGGTGTAGAGCACAGAATCGGTGCCGGACTCCAGCACGACGATGCCCGTCTTCGCCTTGTCAAGCATCTGCCCGTAATATTCTTCCTGCTCACGTATGTCGGCGGTCTCTTTCTGGAATATGGTGCGGATACGGTTCAATGTGTGGTTGATCTTCCGGCTGCCCAGCCCCCTCTCGTCGAAACGGAAGTTGGTCTCCTTGTCCTCCAGTGCGTCAAGCATATAGGTGACCTTCTTGAGGATGCGGTACCGTGTTGCCAGCACCGCGGCCAAAGCCACCGCCACGATGGCTCCCGCAAGAATCGCTATTTCAGGCCACGGAAGCATATTCCTAAATTCCGTACTTCTTGAGTTTGCTGTAGAGGGTCGGGCGGCTGACATTCAACGCCTTGGCCACCAGCGACATGTTTCCTGAATATTTCTCCACCGCCGCCCGGATCGCTCTCTCCTCGACCTCCTCCAAGGTCTCGACCGGCTGATCGCTTCCTTCGACAAGCGCCTCGGTAGGCAGCTGCAACTCCTTATCTGTCAGCTCGCTGCCCTCGGAGAGAATCACCGCCTTCTCGATGCAATTCTGTAATTCACGAATATTCCCACTCCAATGGCAGTCTTTCAAAGCGGCCTTCGCCTCCGATGCGATGCCCTCCACCTCGCGATGGTACTTCTCGTCGAACCTTTTTATGAATATCTCCGCGAGCGGAACGATGTCTTCCGGGCGCTCCCTCAGGGCCGGCAGATGGATGCTCATCGTGTTGATCCTGTAGAAGAGATCCTCCCGGAAAGAGCCTTCCTGCACCTTCTGGCGCAGATCCATGTTCGTGGCGCAGACGAGGCGGATGTTCACGTTGCGTGGCTTGGTGTCGCCGACCCTCGTGATCGTCCTGTTCTGGAGAACCCTCAGAAGCTTCGCCTGAAGGTGTAAAGGAATATTCCCGATCTCATCCAGGAAAAGGGTTCCGCCCTCGGCCAACTCGACCTTTCCGGCCTTGTCGGCATAGGCGTCCGTGAACGCTCCCTTGACGTGTCCGAAGAGCTCGCTCTCGAAAAGGGTCTCCGGAATCGCTCCGGCATCCACGCTGACCATAGGGCCGTTCCGCCGCTCGGAATGGTTGTGTATCTCTCTGGCCAGAAGATCCTTACCCGTTCCGTTCTCGCCCGTTATCAGAACCGCGGCATCCGTCGGGCCGATCTTCTCTATCGTCTTCTTGATCTCGGCCATCGCTGATGACGTGCCCCAGTACATGCCGGTCGGTCCGGTGGAATATTCATCAGACTTCCTGCTGTCCTTGCGGTTCTCCGCCACCGCCCTTTCCAGCGTAGCGAGAAGCCTCTCGTTCTCCCAAGGCTTCACGATGAAGTCGAACGCCCCTCTTTTCATGCCTTCCACAGCCAGGGAGATGTCGGCGTAGGCAGTGAACAGGATTACTTTCTGATTCGGGTTGTTGCTGCGTAACTCGCTGAGCCAGAAGAGGCCTTCGTTGCCGGTGTTGATGTCCGTGTTGAAATTCATGTCCAGCAGGATCACGTCCGGCTGAAAGGAGTTGACGGTGCTTATCAGCTGCGAGGGCGACGGCAGAATCTCCACCGCCTCGAACCGCAGAGGCAGCAGAATCTTCAACGCGGACCGGATTCCCGCGTTGTCGTCCACAACAAGCACTTTTCCGACTTTCTTCATAATGCCTCTCCTATGTTAATCCGACGAGGATTCGGTGATGGAGATGTTCTCGGCTCCGGCGGCCTTCAGGGCGGCGACAAGGGCGTCCACCTGCGACTTGTCCTCGAACGGGCCGGCGGTGAACACCACGGCTCCGGCCTCGACGCTCTTGATGAGATCCTTGTCCGAATGCTCGTGGATCGCCGCGATGGCCTCCTCGGACAGAGACTGCCCGTTCTCCGGGTAGATCCTGACCATCATCAAGGTCCTGACCTTCGACTCAAGATCCCTGGCCTTCGACACGCCGATGATCTGGCCATTCTGGAACGCGTCGATCTGCGCGTCGCGGAACCCTCTCTTCTTCACCTTGTTAAGGTTGGAAAGAGCATCTTTGTAGGACTTGAAAAGCCCGACGGAATAGGCGTGCTTCCCGGTTGTAGTGGTCCTCTCGAACACAGGACTCAGGCCGTTGAGGTCGGAGACAGAGGCTTTTCTGCTGAGGGTGAATATTCTTATCTGATAGACAATGCCTTCCGGCAGTGTGTTGTTCTCGGCGAAACGTCCTTCCGGGAGGATCATGAACGAATAGTCGAACGAAGGTTTCGGCTTGAGGATCTCCAGATGAAGATCCGGGCCGTAACTGTTTTTGGAGAATGTGTAGCCGGAGGCTGTCCCGACAATCTCCTTGTCGGCCTCGGCCTGGAGCCGCCGCGTGTCGATCACGATTCCGTTGGCCAGGAAATCCATCTCGATGTTCTGAAGCTCCTTCACGGCGGCGTTCAGGTTGCCGTTAAGGGTCTGGAGCATCATCTCCTTCTCTGTGATCTCGGCGGTGAGCCTGGCCTTTTCCTCGTCGGAGGCGGTGGCGAAGCCCGATCTCAGCTTGTCCAGATTTTTGCTGAATCTTGTCACCGAGTCTCGCAACGCCCTGACCTCCCGCATTTTGTCCATGTACCGTTTGGTTCCTTCGTCCTGTTGGGCATTGTCGGAGGAGGTCGATCCGTTGTTGATTCTGGACGGGTCGCCTGCCGGATCAAGGGCGGCCAGCGCCCTCAGCTCGCCCACATCGGAGACCGCCTTGCGGACAGGCATGCTGTCATATTCAAGAACATAGACCGTGACACTGTCGCGTCCGCACTCGCGGTTGGACGCGAAGATCGAGTACTTGCCGTCGTCGGTGTTGGCGAACAGGAAGTCGTCATAGGGCGATGAATATGGAAAGCCCATGTTCACCGGCACGTCCCAGTCGTTAGTCTCCTTGTTCCAGTTCGAGACGTAGAGGTCATAGCCGCCCATGCCGTAGAGTCCCTTGGACGCGAAGTAAAGCGATTGCCCGTCAGGGGACAGCATAGGGTAGATCTCATCTGAGGAACTGGTCATCTGCTCGTTGATCAGTGCAGGTACAGACCAGAGCGAGTCCCCAAGGTGGGTTCTGTAGATGTTTCTGATTCCTTCCTCATCCTTGGCTGAATAGTAGATGTCCCTCGTTCCCTCCGGAACATAGATGGCGCGGGACAGGTCATCACCTCCGAGCGAGTCGAGTTGGTTGGGTGCCTTTCTCCAGCTGAAATCCTTCAAAGGGTAGAACAGGAAAAAGTCCCTGAGTTGGAAAGTCTTCTTGGCCACCACTGTCGGCTGGCTACAGAACTCCATCATATTCAGACCATTGCGAGCCAATAGAAGTAGATCTTCCGCCTTTGCCGACGCCGTCGAGTCCAATGCTTCGACAGCACCCTCGCCGTACTGGACCGCCTCCGCGAAATTGTAGGCCAGCCTGCAGGAGTCAGCCTTGATCATAAGTTTTGTGGGGGAGACTTGGGCTGAAGCCTCCGGAAGGGACGCGATCTGGACGATCAATGCGAATATGCCGATGAATATTTTGTCCTTCATTCTGAAAAATCTCGGTGATTGCGTCTGCAAAAATAAGAAATACTTGGCAGATAATTTCTTTCTAAGAAAAAAATGCTAAATTTGTACCCCTATTTTTATGCGAAAAAATTAAAACAATAAAATAAAGGTAAAAATTATGCAAAGTAAAGGTTGGATTAGGCTTGTCGCCATTCTGCTTGCGATCGCTTCCATTTGGCAGCTTTCCTTCACTGCGGTGACATCCATCCAGGAAAAGAAAGCGGAGAAATTCGCTGAGAAGGCAGCCGTTGCCGCCCAGAATTCAGCGTCTTTCGCACAGGTTCCTGAAAATGACCAGGCTTACTATCTGGACTCCATCAGGAAAGAACAGAACAGAGTGTTCATTGACTCCATCTCTTCCCAGAAGGTTTTCCTCTGGAACACCTACAAGGAGTGCAAGGCAAAGGAGATAAATCTCGGTCTGGACCTCAAGGGCGGTATGAACGTTATGCTTCAGGTTCAGCTCCAGGATCTTGTAAGAGCCATCTCCGGCAACAGCATGAACCCTGAGTTCCAGAAGGCTCTCGCCCTTGCAAAGGATCGCAGCGTCAACTCAAGGGAGGACTTCATCACCCTTTTCGCCGATGCTTGGAAAGAGGTGGCCAACGGCCAGACCCTCGCCCAGATCTTCGGTACCTACGAGATGAAGGACAAGATCACCCCGGCCTCCACTGACGCCGAGGTCATCAGCGTCATCCGCAGCGAGGCAGAAAGTGCTGTGGCCAACTCCTTCAACGTGCTCAGAAGCCGTATCGACCGTTTCGGTGTGACCCAGCCTTCCATCCAGAAGCTTGGCAACAGCGGACGTATCCTTGTCGAGCTTCCTGGCGTGAAGGAGCCTGAGCGTGTGAGAAAGCTCCTCCAGGGAACAGCTTCCCTTGAGTTCTGGGAGACCTACACCAACCAGGAACTTTCAGGCTATCTTGCCGAGGCCAATGCGAAACTCGCTGAGATCCTCGCCGGTGAGTCTGACTCCACAGAGGTCACCGGGCAGCCGGAGGCTGTAGTCGAGCCACAGGATGGCGCAGACTCTCTCATCACTTCAGAGATCGCACAGAACCAGAACACCTCCGCGGAGCTTGACGCCTACAAGAAGGCCAACCCTCTCTTCGCTGTGCTGAACCCTTCCGGCTCCAACAACGCCTGCATCGGTTTCGCTTCCGCGATTGACACCGCCAAGGTCAACAGGTACCTTTCTATGCCTCAGATCGCCGAGATCTTCCCTGCCGAGTTCAAGCCGATGTGGTCTGTGAAACCTTCCGAGTATGTCCAGGGAGACAACATCTTCGAACTTGTCGCCATCAAGGCCACCTCAAGGGACGGCAAGGCTAAGCTTGACGGAGGTGTGATCACCGACGCCCGCGTCGTCTACGACCACGGTTCAAACGGTGAGCCTTCAGTCTCAATGAGCATGAACGCCGAGGGCGCCAATATCTGGGCCCGCATGACCAGCGACAACGTCGGCAAGCAGATTGCCATCGTTCTCGACAACATGGTATATTCCTACCCTAACGTCCAGAACGCCATCACGGGCGGAAGCTCCTCCATCACCGGTCACTTCACACCGGACGAGGCGACCGACCTTGTGAACGTCCTCAAGTCAGGTAAGCTTCCTGCGCCTGCCACCATCATCCAGGAGCAGGTAGTAGGTCCTTCCCTCGGTGCCAAGTCAATCAACGCCGGTATGATCTCGTTCCTTATCGCGTTCATCCTGGTGCTTGTCTACATGATCTTCTTCTATCAGGGCGCGGGTGTCGCCGCTGACCTCGCTCTCCTCTGCAACGTGCTTCTCCTCTTCGGAGTCCTCGTTTCATTCGGAGCCGTCCTGACTCTCCCTGGTATCGCCGGTCTCGTCCTGACAATGGGTATGGCCGTTGACGCCAACGTGATCATCTACGAGCGTATCAAAGAGGAACTCGCCGCCGGAAAGGGCTTGGGCAAGGCTGTGGCCGACGGTTACAAGAACGCCTACTCCGCCATCATCGACGGTCAGGTGACAACCCTCCTTACCGGTATCGTCCTCTTCGTGTTCGGTTCCGGTCCTGTCCAGGGCTTCGCCACCACGTTGATCATCGGTATCATCACCTCTGTCCTCACCTCGATCTTCATCACCAGACTTATCTTCGATGACCGTATCTCGAAGGGCAAGAGCATCGCGTTCGAGAATGATCTTACCAAGAACTTCCTCAAGAACACACACTTTGACTTCATCGCCGGCCGCAAGTGGTCTTACATCATTTCCGGCACCTTGATCGTCATCTCCATCGTCTCTGTCTTCACCAAGGGCTTCACCTACGGTGTTGACTTCACCGGTGGCCGTACCTATGTTGTACGTTTCGACCAGCCAGTCACTGCCGAGCAGATCCGCAGCGCCGCCGAGGTTGAGTTCGACGGTGCCGTCGAGGTAAAGCAGTTCGGTGGTGAGAGCCAGATGAAGATCACGACCCAGTACAAGATCGAGCAGGAGTCCACAGACGTTGACGCCGAGGTTGAGTCTATGCTTTATCATGCCTTGAAGCCGTTCTTCGCCGAGAAGGACATCACTCTCGAACAGTTCAAGTCTACCGTAGATAATCCTAACGGTATCATCTCGTCCGACAAGGTCGGCCCTACGATCGCCAACGACATGAAGAGGGACGCTATCATCGCCGTCATCCTCTCCCTGCTGGTGATCTTCGCCTACATCGCGTTCCGTTTCAAGGGATGGACATGGGGTCTTGGTGGAGTTGTCTCACTCGCCCACACCGCCATCATCGTGATCGGCTTCTTCTCCCTGTTCTCGGGAATCCTGCCGTTCAACCTTGACGTTGACCAGACGTTCATCGCAGCCATCCTTACGATCATCGGTTACGCCATCAACGACAACGTGGTTATCTTCGACCGTATCCGTGAGTACAGAGTTCTGCATCCTAACGTTGACGTGAGGACGAACACCAACCAGGCCATCAACGCCACGTTGACCCGTACCGTCAACACCTCTGTCTCCACTCTCGTAACCATGCTCGCCATCGCGATCTTCGGCGGAGAGTCCATCAGAGGTCTCGCGGTTGCCCTCATCCTTGGTATCTGCATCGGTACTTACGCTTCCATCTTCATCGGTACTCCTGTGATGTACGATGCCACAATATGGAACCAGAAGCGCCTCGCCGCCAAGAATGGCACAGCCAAGCCATCCAAGTCTTCGAAGAAGTAATCTTTGGTTAACGAATAAGTAAAGCGCCGACCCGG
>ULNA01042932.1_pt1 | contig 38710 bp, 37 predicted proteins | sample 1951801 | NCBI WGS metagenome assembly ULNA01 (sample SAMEA4835565, study PRJEB28245) | human gut metagenome | biome: gut microbiome; material: fecal sample | place: Denmark | collected 2008
GGCCAATTCCTTGGCAATTTTTTCATTAAAAACATAGGGGATGTCATACTTGTCCAACACCAGCGAAGCCGTCGCCTTGTTCAAATCGAACTTGCCGAAGTTTTTGACAATGTGCGCCTGCTTGAATCTTTTGTCGCCGCCCAGCGCAATGCTGACAAAGTCGCCTTCCTTGCCGTTGCCTACCGCATCAAGCAGATAATCCCGGCGAATGTTTTTTTCTGAAGCTTTCAGATAATATTTGCCGCCCTTTTTCTCTATGATGCCATAGATTTTTTCAGTCGGAACATCCGACATCGACGTCCGCGCCACCGGTTTTACAAAATAGGCTCCCTTGCGCAGGATTAATCGGCCGATAAATTCATCGCCCTCCTGCAAAACCGGTTTAATTCTTCGATTCTCAATTACGAAAATCTTGCTGTATCTGCCTGCGAGTTCCTTGTCGCGCGGCTCGGCAACCAAATCGCCCTGTTTGCCGACGCCTTTGACGACCAAAACACAATGTTCCGGCAGTATACCTGTTTTTTTCTTTTTAGACATTTATCTTAATTTTACTTTCAAAACCGTATGGTCTGACGGTTTAATCCCCATACGCGGCGTCTTGTCCACTTCGCAGGCATCGATACGATCCATTGCGTCCGCTGACAAAAACAAATAATCAATACGCATCCCCAAATCGTTCTGCAAGGCACCGCCGGCATAATCCCAATAGGTATAGCCGTTTTCACGCGGATGCAGCGTTCTGAATGCATCATAAAAACCGAGATATTGCAGCGCCGTCAGCCGCTGTTTGACCTCTTCCCTGAATAAAGCGTTCCGACGAAAAGCTTCGGGATCATAGACATCGTCGTCGGTAAGAATAACATTAAAATCGCCGCCTAAAACCACCGGTTTTCTCAAACGCAGCAATTCTTCCGCGTGACGATACAGCGCATCCATCCATTGCAGCTTATAGTCATAACGGGAATCATCATCCGGATTGTTATAAGGAGGATTTCCGTTCGGCAGATAAATTGACGCGGTAATATATTCGACGCCGTCAATTGTAACGCTTGTTTCCAGATATCGCGAATTTGCATCCTCAAAACCGGGCAGCCCTTCTTGTCGGACATTCAGCTTATGGCGGCTGACAACCGCAACGCCGTTATAGCTTTTCTGCCCCAAAATCTTGGCGTCATACCCCGCGCTCTGCAGTTCAAAAAAAGGAAAGCCGTTAAACTCGGTCTTAATTTCCTGAAGCAGCAGCACGTCCGGCTGATTTTGCTTCAGCCATTCCAAAAGATTTTCAAGTCGTGCATTAATCGAATTTACGTTATATGTGGCAATTAACATCGTTAACCCTTTATTATCAAACTGTTTATACAATATATTAAAAATATAAGTATTGAAAGCGAAAAAAACATGGAACTAGCAACTTATGCCTCCAAACCGGAACAAAGCCGCGGCCGGCTGTATCCTGATTTTACCAATGTCATCCGCTCGCCTTTCCAACGCGACCGGGACCGGCTGATTCATTCTTCCGCCTTTCGCAGACTGGACGGCAAAACTCAGGTTTTTGCATATCACGAAGGAAAAAATTATCGAACCCGCCTTACCCACAGCATTGAGGTTGCCCAGATAACGCGCACCATATGCAAATGCCTGAATCTCAACGAAGAGCTTGGTGAAGCCATTGCTTTGGCGCATGACCTCGGCCACCCGCCGTTCGGCCATGCCGGCGAACGCGGCTTAGACAATGCCATGCGCAAATTCGGAGGTTTTGACCACAACGTCAATTCGCTCAAGATTATGACGGAACTCGAAGTACACTATCCTGAGTTTGTGGGACTGAACCTTTCTTGGGAAACCTTGGAAGGAACCGTAAAACACAATGGGCCGATAAAAAAAATAACCAGTAAATATCTCAAAGAATATAACAAAAAATTTGACCTTGACCTGCCGCATTTTTCATCTCTTGAATCGCAGGTTGCATCCTTTGCCGACGACATTGCCTACAACAACCACGACATTGATGACGGGTTCCGCGCCGGATTTTTCACAATAGAGCAGCTTTGCGAACTCCCTTTCGTAAACGAGGTCATAAAAGAATTCAACCGCCAAAATCCTCGGGCCGACGACAATCTTCGTATCTATGCCATCACCCGCAATACCATTGCCAAAATGATTTTTGACATTCTTGAAAACAGCCGCCGCAACCTGGAAAAATACAACATCGAAACGGCCGATGACGTTCGCCGGCAAAAAAACTTTATTATTACCTTTTCTGACGAAATGCATCACCATATCCGGGAACTGCGCGGCTTTTTGAAAAAATACTTTTATACGCATACCAACGTCGCCCGGATGGATATGAAGTCGCAGCGAATTGTGGAAGAACTTTTTGAAGCTTTTATGAACGACAGCAGGCTTCTGCCCATGCCGGTCCGGTCATCGCTTCCGGCTTCTCCCTCGGAAGAACTCTTGGCCGAAACCATATGTACCTACATCGCCAATATGACGGATATGATGGCGATTGAAGAACATCAGAAACTGATGGACGTTCACACCAGATTCTAACATTTTGTTAAGTTATTATAAAACATTTTGAGATAGCATATACTTAATTTTTAGGCATATACGCCGACATCTATAAAGAATTTATCAGCCAGAGAGGAGCCCGCAGATGTTTCCAAACTTTCCAGAAAATAACAAGGACGACGACTTCTTAAATGAATTTCGCCAAAAACTGAATGATCAGTCTATTGCCAATTTTGAAGAAAAGAAAAACGAAATCAACCGCTCCAAAAACGTCTTCATCGGCGCAGTCTCCGGCATCGCCCTGGCTGCCGTCGTCGGATGGTTTGTCCTCTCGCCGCGTTATGCAAATGATCCCAATGTTGAACTCCCGGTAATCCGCCGCCCGCAAACGGCGGTCAAAGTTCAGCCGACAGAACCCGGTGGTATGGAAATCCTCAATCAGGATAAATCGGTCTATGACATCATCGAAAAGAAAGACAATAACGCTCCGTTGGTTGAAAACCTGCTTCCTCCTCCCGAAGAGCCTCAGCTCCCGGTTATTGCCGCTCAGCCGCAACCTGCTCCGGCTCCGACACCGGCGCCTGCCGAGCCGGATACCACCTCAGTCGTTCTGGAAAAGGCTGAAGGAATAATCAAAGTCGCTGAAGCTCCCAAAGCCGTCCCGGCAATTGAACCCAAACCGGAGCCGGAAAACGTTCCTCTCGGACAACTCATGAAGAAAGACCCGCTTCCGGCACCGCAACCCGAACCAATCAAGGAAATAGCTCCCAAACGAGAAGCTGTTAACATCGTTATTCCGGCCAAAGAGGCCGTTAAAGTCGACGTAGACCAAACGCCGTCGACATCAACCGGACCATGGTGCGTCCAATTGATGTCCTCTCCCAACCAAACCGCTGTTAACGGTGCGTGGAAAGGATTGGTGAAAAAATATAATGTTCTCCAAAAACAGCCGCACGAAGTTGAGACTGCTGACCTCGGAAGCAAAGGAACATATTACCGTCTGTATGCCGGTGCTTTTGCAGACCGCAGCGGAGCCGACCGCCTTTGTAACGACATCAAGGCCCTCGGCGGAACCTGTATTGTAAAGAAGAAATAAAATGCTCATCAGTATCCTGGTAAATTTTGTGCCGATAATCATAGCAATCGTGCTCCATGAAGTCGCTCATGGTTATGCGGCATATTTGCTGGGAGATGACACCGCCAAAAGATACCGCCGGCTTTCACTGAACCCTGTCCGCCATGTCGACGTATTTGGAACTTTGATATTGCCTACCTTGCTGATACTGTCCAAAACCGGACTGGTTTTCGGCTGGGCAAAACCGGTTCCGGTCGACTTTTCCAGACTGCGCAATCCCCGCCGGGACACGTTGATTGTCGCGGCAGCTGGCATCATAACGAATATTTTTCTGGCCGCATTGTCCGCCCTGGCACTTCACTGGGTCGCCGGTCTGGACAACTCCATTGGCAAAAGTATTGCCAGTCTGTTTTTAATCAACATGGTGGCTTTTAACATCGTCTTGGCCGTATTTAATGCCTTGCCGATTCCTCCGTTGGACGGTTCGAAAATTTTATTGGGCTGGTCTGATAATCCTAAGGTGCAGAAGTTTCTGGATTCATACAAAGAAGGCTCCGTATTTATCATATTTTTCGCTTTCGTACTTCCCGTCATTGCACGTTATCTGGGGTTTGATTTTAACCCCTTCGGCGCCTACCTGATTAAAACCTCCAAGTTTTTCATCTCCCTCCTGCTCTAAAGGATGCCCAAATGTCTAAACCGATTATGGCCGCTATGCTTTCCTGCTCCTCTACCGGTTTGACGGATGATGAAAAACGGCTTTTTGAAAAAGCCAATCCGCTGGGCATAAGCCTTTTCTCCCGTAATATTGCCAACCGGGAACAAACCCGGGAGTTAATCAGGGAAATCAAAGAAACTATCGGGCGAAATGACCTCTTGATTGCCGTTGACCAAGAAGGCGGACGGGTTCGACGCTTGGCCGAGCCGGAGTTTCGTAGCTATGCGGCGGCCATCACCCTGGGAAGCCTGGGTGCATCGGCTCCCAAAGCGGCAGCCCTGCACGCGGCATTAATCAGTGACGACCTCAAAACCCTGGGCATAAATATGAATTATGCCCCTTCGCTGGATATAATATACCCGGAAACAACGCCTGCGTTGAAAAGCCGCTGCTTCAGCTCTAGCAAATTAGTTGTAGCCAACCTTGGCAAAACGATGGTCGATGAGTATATCAAACAAGGAATATGCCCCTGCATCAAACATCTTCCCGGACATGGCAGGGCCGCGGTTGATCCGCATCTCAACTTGCCGCGTCTGGACAACTCGCTCGACGACCTGGCACAAGACTTCTATCCGTTCAGACAGCTTAACGATGCACCGGCGGGAATGACCGCTCATATTATTATCTCAGCCGTCGATGAACGACGGCCGATAACACAAAGCCCGAACGGAATAAAAGAAGTCATCCGCGGCATTATCGGTTTTGAAGGCCTGCTCATTTCCGACGCCATAGATATGCACGCCCTAAAAGGTTCCATAACGGAAAAAACGCTGACGTCTCTGCAGGCCGGATGTGATGCCGTCTGCTATGCGTTGGGCGATATTTCCGAATTGAGAGAAATCGCCGCCGTTTGCCCGCCGCTGAGCGAACCTGCGGAAGAAAGGCTGTCGCGCATTGCTCAGCTAACAACCTTGGCGACACCCTCGCAACAAATTTCTTCGCAGGCTGCCGAGTATGCTGAAATTATCGGCACCGTCGAGCCCTATCGTGACGACTATGATGCGACTGAAGTTCTCAATAAATTAATTAATAAAGGAGAAATACAATGTTAACCTGGATTTTGATTGCCGTTATCGTCGCCGCCCTGTTTGGCGTCATTAACTTTGACCACATCCGTGAATGGAGCATTGAGCGAAGCAAAGAGGCATGGCCTTACATCCAAAAGTTTTTCCGCTATCTCGGAGAAAAAATGGAAAGCGCGAAAGCCAAAGTAGAAAACACTCAAAAACGTGTTGATGAAAAACTGGACGATGCCAAAGAAAAAACCGAAGAAATCAAAGACGACATCAAAGAAAACATAAACGACGACTCCCATAATTATTAAATTTGCTCCCCGGAATCTTTTTCCGGGGATTTTTTTACATAAAATCAAATAAATATAGCCTTTTAAATTTTAGTATGCTATACTGGGCTTGTAAGCTTAAGAATAAAGCCTGATTTTTCGTTGGAGAATCCATATGAGTATTGCCCCTGCTAGAAGAGTAAGCACCTCATCCCCGGCCACCAGAGTTGACCGGAATTACTCGCCCGCCAATCGCGATGAGCAATTTGTCGAAGTTATTGATACCAATAATAACGTTTCCGTCCGTGATGATACAAACGCACGCAATTCTGACGGAAAAAACCTTTTTAACAAAAAAGAAGCCAAGGAAAGCAAAGTCGTATCCGCCCCTGCAAATTACGTAAACAATACGATAGAGGCTCTGGCAGCCAGCGGTGTTTACGAAGAAACCGCCGTTTCAGACAATTCGCATAAAGTCGGCGTCTATGACAACAACCAAGCCATTATAAAAGATGAAGAACTCGACCGCACAGGTCATAGCTACCTTAAACATTTCTATGAAAAAAACGAACCTGTCGCCGAAGTTGACGAGTTCATCTGAATTTCCTCAAGCCGCTTAACATAAGCGGCTTTTCTATCCATTGAAAACGACTGGCCTTACAGATAATTTTCAAAGCATAAGCACAAAACCCCCGGGACTCAACATCCCGGGGGCCTGTATTTATGCTTCAGAAGAGCTTAATCCAAGAAATAATTTCTCAGATATTCTTTCAAATCGGCCGTATTGATACGGTGTTGTTCCATAGTGTCACGGTCGCGGACAGTAACGGATTCCGGCTGGTTTTCAATTGTCTCAAAATCAACCGTAATGCACAAAGGCGTTCCGATTTCATCATGACGACGATACGCCTTGCCGATATTTCCCGTATTTTCCAACGCAACGCGGCCAATGCCCAGTTTCAACAGATTTTGCTTAATCTCGTGACATTTCGCCATAATCTGCTCATTGTTCTTCTTGAGCGGAATAACCGCAACTTTAATCGGAGCCAGATGCTTTTTGAGCTTCAAAACAACCCTGCTGTTGCCCTCGCCCAAATCCTCTTCCTCATAAGCTTCGGTCATGACCGCCAAAACCCCTCTGTCAACGCCCATTGACGGCTCAATGACAAACGGAACCACCCATTTGTTGGATGCATCGTCCATAATGCAAAGCTTCTGAGTTGAATCCGGATTCGGATGACAATGCGAAGTCAGGTTCATTTCCTCCTGCGCCTTGGTATGATTACCCAAATCATAATCCGTCCGGTTGGCAATTCCCTCAAGTTCTTCCATACCGTGCGGAAACTGATATTCAATGTCATAACAAGCTTTGGCATAATGGGCCAGGTCTTCCTTCGGCGTGGTGTAAATATTGATATGCTCGCGTTTCAGTCCTTGGTCTTCCCACCATTTAATGCGGGCTTCTTTCCATTTTTCATGCCACTGCTCATCTTCTCCCGGACGCACAAAATACTCCAGCTCGGCTTGCTCAAACTCGCGAACGCGGAAAATAAAGTTACGCGGCGTAATTTCGTTGCGAAAAGACTTTCCGATTTGGGCAATGCCGAACGGCAGCTTGCGGGAAGTTGAATCAACCACGTTCTTAAACTGCGTGAAAATAGCCTGAGCGGTTTCCGGACGCAGATAACCATAAGAAGAACCGTCGTCAACAGGGCCGATAGAAGTCTTAAACATCAGATTAAACGGTCGCGGATCGGTCAAATCGGTAGACCCGCAGTTGGGACATTTGCCGTCCTTAATATGGTCGGCGCGAAAACGGCCTTTGCACTTGCGGCAGTCTGTCATCGGGTCGGAAAAAGTATCTTCATGTCCGGAATAATGCAACACTTTCTGGTTGGTCAAAATAGCCGCATCAAGCCCCTCGACGTCGTCGCGTTCATAAACCATTGAACGCCACCAGGCGGCTTTCAGGTTATTTTTCAATTCCACCCCCAGCGGACCGTAATCATACACGCCCTGTAAACCGCCATAAATATCCGAATTCTGAAAAATAAAACCGCGACGTTTACATAAGGCGACCAACTGGTCCATAGTTGTTGCTACCATCTCAATATTCCTCTTTAAGTAAAATTTTAACTTATTATTTGTATAATGATTATTCTTAAAAAGCAAGTGGAGATAAAACAAAATGGCAAAAAGACCGACAAAAGTAGCATTAATCTACGACTTTGACGAAACCCTCAGCACCGGTTATATGCAAGATTTCTCACTGATTCCGGCTTTAGGCATGAAACCCGACCGTTTTTGGAAAATGGCCAACCAATGGTCTGCCGACCAGGAAGCCGACCAGGTCACCGGCTCTATGTACTACTTTATGAAAACTGCCAAAGAAAAAAAACTCCGCCTGACCCGACAGTTTCTGAAAAAATGCGGACAAAACATCGAATATTTCCCGGGAGTGCGGGAATGGTTTGAGCGCATTAACGAATACGGCAAAAATCTGGATCTCGACATCGAACATTACCTCATTTCTTCCGGCTATGAGGAAATTCTTGCCGGCGCGGAAATCCGCCATTATTTTAAAGATATGTTTGCCTGCAGCTATGCTTTTGACGAACAGGGCGTTCCCGTTTGGCCAGCCCGCGTCATCAACTACAGCATCAAAGTTCAGTTCCTTTCAAAAATAAACAAAGGCCTTTGCAAAATTGACGATGTTGCCGTTAATGAATTTATGCCGACCGAAGAACGTCCTATTCCCTTTGACCGGATGATATATTTCGGCGACGGTATGACAGACATCCCTTCCATGAAACTGGTTAACGAGCGCGGCGGCAACGCCATTGCCGTTTATGCCCCCAAGAAAAGCCATGAACGCAAAAAAGCAATCAAACTTCTCGCCGACAACCGCGTCAACTTTGCCCTGCCCGCCGATTACAGCGAAAACAAAGAGTTAGACAAAGTTATTAAAACCATACTTGATAAGATTGCCACCGAGCGCGATTTGGATGTTTTGAAAAATAAAGAAGAAAAGAAAAAAATGCTGCGCCGCACCAAATGCATCTGAAAAGATTATGGACTAAAAAAAGCCTCCGTAACGGAGGCTTTTTTTAGTCATATGGCTTAGAACTTAAATTTCATGTTCACCAGTCCGGAATGATCGGTATAGTCCTTACGGAACTTGCCCTCATAACTGACGGCCATTTCAAGACGGTTGCCGACGTCAAGCGTCAAACCGGCACCGGCTTCCAAACCGAACTTGTCCAGATTTTCGCCCTCAATCTGATAAACCGAGCCGTTAGGCAAGGAAACCACCGAAACCGCATCATCCTGAACAAAATCATAGGTTGCGGCAACATGAACTTCCGGACGAATGCTGAAACCGCGATTGGGGAAGAAATCCTGTTTAATCCGGATTCCGAAAACACCGGTCAAAACGTCATTGGAAACCGCATCAACTCTTTGTCCGATACTATCCTCATAAGCGTCCTGTTTAACGTTGAGATAACGAACGCCAAGCTCGGGAGTAACGTAACCCATTTTATAACCGGTCATAACCTGAGCGCCAAAAGCATTGACGTCATAATCGCCCTTAACCTTAAAGGTGGACACCCTCTTCTCTTCATCATAGCTGGCAAAGCTATACGAAGCAATCGCATTCAGGAACCAGCGGTTCGGTTTAAACTCGCCGTAAACAAAACCGGTGTGAGTATCAACGTCGGTATCCCGCAGAAAACCGCTGATGTCACCGTGGGTATAGGCATAACCGATACCGAGTTTCAGGCTGTCGGTCACATAATTGTCAAGACCGATGGCACCGCCGTAAGAATCAATCTCAAACCCTTTGGCCTCTTTGGTGTCGCTCAACTCGGAGTGATTATATAAACCTTGAACCCAAATCGCGTCTTCGCGGTACATGTCGCCGGAAGCCAGCCCGCGGGCATAACGCCCTGCCCGTCCCGGTTTCATCCTCAGAGAAGAACCTCCCTCCAGACGATTCTGCACCGTATTGAAAATCTGATTCGAGTTTTCCGTCGTCAGTGAGCGCACCAGAGGCGCTGCGTCCGGCGCCAATGCCGTCAAAGCGTCAACATATTCGGAACCTTGGCCATACTGAGACAAGTAATCCAGTTCGTCATACACTTTGGCCGCTTCGCTGCCATTGGCAAAGCTGTTCCCCTCCAGCCATGCATTCGCCGTATTGGCATTGTTCTCCGTACCGCCGTCCATAATGACGATATCGCCGGCATCCGCTACCTGGGTAACATTATATTTTCCCCCACCGAGATGGTCAAATTTATACCTGCGGTTAAGGTTAACCCAATCACCATCAACAGTTCCGCTCAAAATCTGAAATGCCTTCGTTTGTCCTTTGCTCACCACATTCTTGTCAATGCTGACATCCAGACCGGCACCCGGTTTAATATCAATTTTTCCGGCATTTAAAATCTGTCCATACTCGCTTTCACTGGCAATACGCAAGGTTAAAGTAGAATCTCCGGACATTGTCAAATTACCGCCGTTCAAATCAAGTTTTCCGGTACCAAGGCTCAGATAAGATCCGTTCTTAAATGAATTATTACTACCTGCCCCCAAGCGTAATGTATTACCATTCAAAATGCTCAAAACCGATTGACTAATATCTATGCTTCCATTAATAGTAACGTCCGATGAACCGCCGCTGGTACTGCCAATGCTGATAGTCGAATACCCCGTAGTTGATTTTGTATTCAAATCTCCATCAATCTTCGCGTTACCTGACATTCCTAAAAAACCGCCATTTTCAAGCGAAACGTCCCCTTCAATGCTTGCATTCTCGCTCATAATCACGCTGGATGCCACGACTTTGACCCCTTCAGAATCAGAAACAGATGCATCTCCGGGCGCCGTAATCTTCGCTGAACCGGTAAGCTCCAAAGAACCTCCGTTACTAACATAGACATGATCTGCCGACATACTGGACTCATCTGCCATTGTGACATTAGAGTTATTTTCAATCACAACCTCATTCGAATCTCCCGTTGCCTGAATTGAGGCCTTGTCAGAAAGCTGAGCAACAGCGCTGGAAAACACAACTTTTCCGCTAGCCGTTGAAACGTTTAATGAAGCTTCATCTTTCATCACAAGCCCCGTACTGTTAACGACAATGTCTCCCCCTGTGCCGGTTCTTTCAATGCTGGATTTTCCGCTCAGGGTTGCATTACCGACATTCGACAACCTAATGCTCCCGGTCGAGCCGCTGTGAGAAATTTTGGATATATCCCCTGTATCTCCAGAAGTTCCAAGGTTCAAGCTTCCGCCGCTGAAGAGCATATCTCCGCTGTTTCCTTTACTCAGCGTACTGGAACCGCTGACATCAACATCAGAATCCGTAAAAGAAAAAGCTCCCGAAGCAACCGTATTATCAGAAGATTTCATCTCTAATTTACTGCTGTTTTTCAAAGTCAGCGCAGCATTGTCGAAAACAATCGCCGCCCCCGGATTCTCCGCATCTCCGGCCGAAGCTGCGGCATTGTTAATAGAAAGCGTACTATTATCAAGTTCTACAGTACCGTAATCCTGTACCGTAAGATTAAACGAGTCACCTTGTAACGAAGAATCCTTAAGAGATAATTTTCCCCCGGTCAAAACATTAACGGCTTTCAAACCGTCACTGCCATTGATTGCGGTTCCGTTAGCAAGATTAACAGTTCCCATGTTACCGACGGAAATAGATTCCAATTTGTTATCTCCGCCAACTGCTACACCCGAAAAAGCAAGAACACTTTTATCACCCTGCACATAAAAAGACGGAACTCCCAAAACGTTCATTGTACCGCCCTTATTGTTTCCAAAATATAAATTTCCGCCATTTTGAACAAGCACGGCACCATCATTCATAGTAAAGTCAAACTTGCCCGTACTCATATTTATAATACTTACAATGCCATTAACCTGGCTTTCAACAGCTTCGCCAGAACCGACCGTTAATTGCCCGTTCAGGGTATATGAAGCATCATAACTATCAGCAGCCTGCTCGGTAAAAATATTCAAATCACCTTCACCAGATACAGATATATTCCCCGTATGCGTTTTGCTTGTAGAATCCTGAGAAACGGTATCATAATATATACCTGAAGTAATATCTTGGTCGCCATCGGGAAGAACCGGCTCATAGGAGGCATCTTGAGCCCTCGCTCCAAAAATACAAAAACACCATCCAAACAGCACAAAACCAAACGATTTAAGCATTTTAGACATCAACACCATTGTCAAAACTCCTGATAATTACTTTCTCTAAGAATTACCAAATATCAACTTTTTGTCAAATCAAATACTTCCCCCTCTGCAAAACATTGCATAACTTTTTCAAGTAAACACTCTTCCCGTCTAAATAAAAAAACATACACAAACCTGACTTTTATCCGCGGTTGAACAATTCGGCGAAAAATTACCCATAGACAATAAAAAACTCTTGCCAAAACAAAAAAAGTGTCATAAATATACCAATACTGTTTAATTGGGGTGTCGCCAAGTGGTAAGGCAACGGTTTTTGGTATCGTCATTCGTTGGTTCGAATCCAGCCACCCCAGCCAAACTTGACAAGAGCCTATTTTAGCCAGTGCTAAAATAGGCTTTCTTATTGAAATAACTACATTTTTACCGTCTAATAAAATTTCCGAACAAAGCAATTTTAAAATCCTCTGTTTTTTGTCGTTGTTCAGAAAATCCCAAATCTGGTCTGACATCAAAAGCAAGCCAGCCAAGTATTTGAGCGTAATTAAGCCTTGTTTTGTCAAGTGATTATAGTCGCCTAATCTTTCTTCCAGCTTTTTCTTATCTTGTCTATATTCTGTTAGTTTTTTGGTATATAAATCCTGTGTAATACTACCTTCCGTAAACAGGTCCACCAAGCGGCTTTCTTTATCTGCAAAACCGGCTATTTGTCGTTGCAATGCTTTTTGAGCTTCTATTTCCATTTTATGGTCTTTATAAATTTCTTCATCCAGACAGGCAATCAATTTCTCGACAACGCTTTTAGGCATGTTTTTAAGCGTTTTTAACGCCTCCTTGACTTTTTCAACCCCTTTTTCTTCTCTCGCCCGATATCCACCGCATTGCGGGCAAAAAAGGTACTTATAAACGACTTTTTCTCCTTTGTTCTTTTTAGCCGCATGTATATTAATATCTGTCGATACAACTCCGCCGCATTTTTTACAACGGACCAGCCCTTTGAATACATATTCATGTTTCTGCACCTTATGATTTGCTTTACCTTCTAAAATTTCCTCACACTTTTCAAATGTCTGACTATCAATCAACCGAGGGTAACAATGAGGGTAGTAACGCCCTCCGCTATACATTTCCCCTATATAAAAACGGTTGCTTAAAATATTGCGTATTGTTTGCTTATGAAGTTTATTGCTGCTCTTCATCTTCAACCCTAAATTGGCCGCCTTGCGAACAATCTGCTCAAGATTATAAATGCCTGTCGAAAATTCTTTAAACAGCTGCGTGATGATGAAATGATTATCCTCATCCAGTATAATATCACTATGGCCGTTTGCTTGCCTTACATTTTTATAGCCAACAGGTGCATGATGTGCCCATTTTCCCTCTTTACGCATTTTTTCAAGACTGCGACAGACATTATCACTCATTGTGTCCGTTTGCGACTGAGCAACCGTAATCCGAAAATTCCACATCAGCTTGTCATGTGCTTTGGCATTTTTTGCTATAACCGACTGTTCCGTGTTAAAATGAATGGCGATTTTTTCTTTTTCAATCAGCTCATTCAGAACATTATATTCCTTAAAACTTCTTTGCAGACGGTCAACCTTATCACAAACCAAAGCAACCGGACTTTTATATTTTTTTATAAACGCTATCATATTATAAAATTCTTCCCGCTCTCCTCTGGTAGAACTTTCAACAACCGTAAACTGTTTGACAATTGCCAGTCCTCGCTGAGTACAATAATTCTTTAGCCTGTCTTCCTGTGCATCCAGCGAATAACCTTCTTTCTGCTCCCTGCTTGACACCCGTATCCATAAAACGGCATGCTTTATACTTTTATCAGCCGCAGCTTTTACAACTTTTCTTCCCATTTTTCACCTTTTACTATTAAAAATACGATTTATTTTAAGTTTCATAATCCCGAAAGGTCAAGGAAGGCCGGAGGTATTATCCAGCCTTCACTGGCCTAATCTGCTTTATGCCGCAAACTTCATTTTTGTTTCACCTTCTTCAAGATGATAAAGTTCTCGTAGCAACTTATTTTGTACCGCCATGAAAACCTCCTCACTGACTAAAGGCTTATATTGATGCCAATACAATCTTCCGCCGCTTTTCATCTTTCCATAATAAAACGGATTTTGCAGCATATGAATTAGCGTTCTTCGGCTGATTAACTTCCCCGTAGTTGTATGCAAATTTACCATTTGAGCAATTTTCAGCAGTTCATGAATACCTATTTCAGGCTGAAAAAAAGCATCAAACAGCAACTGAACCTTTCCCGCCTGTTCATCGGGAAAAATTGATTTTCGATTGTTTGCAACACTGTTACAATAGCCTATTGGGGCCTTCCCCGGATATATTCCCCTTTCTCTCAAATTTTGAAATCTTTGCTTTGTTTCATAAGAAGTCCAAGCAGAATCTTCTTTTGCTTCGAAGACTGCCTTTTTGAACCGACATATTTCATCTAGCATAGAATCTGCCGTCAGAACCATTTTTTGTGAAACAAAATGCAGTTCTATTTTTCCAGCCTCAAGAAGTGCCCACAAACTTTCAACAGAAGAGAAATTCCTTGTCAGTCTGTCAATTGAGGCAACAACTATTGCTGTTGGAGTTTTTTGACGCTGCGTTAGTCCATCCAACATAGCCTCAAAACCCGGACGACTTTTTTTGTAGGCACTCTCACACATGCCTAAGCCATCTATGACATTCAGCCCTAATTTCTCACAATAATCACGGCACAGACGATATTGTTTATTAGCCGAACTCTTAAAATCCTGTTTCTTAGAAGAAACTCGGCAATAAATAACGGCGGATAAAGCTTTCGTATAATTAATCATTTTTTTCTCCTAGAATGTTATAGTACTGTTTTTGTGAATGGCGGCAGTAATTCCGTCTAAATCCGGCTGCAGCCAATTATTTTTGGGCTCAAGTTGGTTAATTCGACGGAACAAATCATAAATTGCCGGCGAAAAAACATTCCCTGCGTGCATTCGCAGTTCTCGCTTGCCCATCTTTTTCAAAACCGTTACCAGCCCGACAAGCTGGAGGGCTTTAAGAAATTTATAGTCGTCATCAAGCAGACGCTTGAACAAATCTGCCGCATCTTCTTCACTTAGCTGCTGATATCTGACTGCCGCCAAAATTTCATTCCAATAAACCAGCGTAACCGCCCGACAAATTTGGCTGCTGAATAGATTTTGAAACGTCAGCTCTGGAACCGGAAGACCTGCTTTAGTGATAGCTTGGCGAATATTCTCGGAATTACCCAACTGAATTTCAATGCGTAAATACTGGCTTGAACCTAATGCCGCTAGGTCAATATCCTGTGCATTCTCAGGACTGACAGCCCGAGTTTTGCAGTACTGGGCTTTTTGAATATCCTTCAGTTTGTCATAAACGACGATATTCCGATGCCGTGATAAGAAGTGCAGTGAGTGGCCTTCGTTACGATAAACGGCCTTAGCACAATCAAGGCGACGGCTGATATCGGCTTTGTTCAAATATTGTAAAATCACGCAGGGTGCAATTTTAACCAAAATATTTTTGCCGTAATCTATCCGCACGACTTGAGCTGTCCGTAGTGCTTGAGGTGCAACTTCAACACCCATCTCACGCATCCGAGAAACCAACACGTTGATAACTTCATCAAAATCGGCATCACAGACTTCTTCCAGATTATTGGGCGGAAGATGCAAAAGCTTCGGGGCGGAAAATTCAATTTTGAGCTTAACGCTGAAACCTCCGTGCCGCATCACACTGCTTAAGAACAGCTTTGGGTAATAGTGCCGTTGCAGTTCTTCACGCGTTGCGAAGTTATAACAGGTTACGGCTTCCGCCCCTTGCATATCCCAGAGAATTTGCGGATTAGGCTTAAAACGCCCAAGCTCCGTTATTTTAATGTCTGTATAATCGACCAGCAGAACGCAGGTGTCGCAGACATTTTTCTTATTACTCTTGCTCATTTATAAAGTCTCCTTCCATCTGAGCCGTTAAAAATTTTTCCAGTTCAGGATCTTCCTGAATGGCCTCGTGTAATATCTTCAACAGAGCAACAAGATTTTTGCCTGTCTCGGCAGCTTCATCAGCTGTCAAATCAGGACAACATTCCAATATCTGGCTATTTAGTGTTTCATAACGCAAGACAGAGCTCTCCGTTGATTTTAATTACGGTGGCTCTTTACAAGATCAAATTTCAATTTTTAACCATTTATACAAAAAAAGAGGAAATATATTGATTTAATATATTGTTTTATATATGTTTTTTCTATTTATTTTTATAGGATGGAATCAAGATTAAAATACGGGACATATTATAATATGTTGGTCATATATGATAAAAAAATAAAGCATCAACAACAGGCATTCCCCAAATAAGAAATGCTGTGCAATGCTTAAATATTAAAAGCAAAATTGTGTACCTTGCTGAAAACTCCAGATACTATTTTTTATCCTTGAGACGATCTTCTAAATCATAAAAACGGTCTCGATCTTCACATCTTGGACAAGTTTTACAGTAATTCCAATCAGCATATGTATGTTCCAATATTTTTAACATAACTCGCCTTAAAGCACTGTCACTCTTTTCCCAAAGAGTAGTAGCCTTTCCTGTTACTGTGGATCTCCGTAGATATAGAGATCCTATAAATTCATCAAGTTTATACCCCAAGGCACCAACTAAAGATACCAATGTGAGAAAACTTACATCAACATCGCCTCGTTCAATTTTATATATTGTATTTACATTCACATGAGATACTTTTGCTAAATGCTGCAAAGAGTATCCTTTCTTTTGCCGGAGCATAGACAACCTACGCCCCATAATCTTCATTAAATTATTATATTTACTTTTTCGATACTCTCTTGCGTTTGATGCATATTTTTTTGTCATATTAAAACCTGCTTTCATTATAAATAATCTAAGTCAGTTTATAAGAAGACACTTAATAATGTAAATAAAAAAAGACCTTAAAGCACTTGCTCCAAGATCTTAAAAATTTAATATGTCAATTGACTATATCGACACAATGTCCCGACCATTGCCATAACTCCGATAGAACTCCTGTCTGTATAATCCAATGCATTAACGATTTCATTTTCAAAGTTGACATAATATTCTATTGGAGCCAATTGACTATTTTGACGTTCAAACGTTAAACGGAAAATATCAGATACTTTAATGACGAGCTTGTTCCCTTTTGTTATAAAAGAATAATTGGCTTTATCTCTAAATCGGTAGTCAGATAAAGAAAAAAATGACATTCCGACAATCACGTCTTCAATGGTACAGTCGTCACGCATCAATAACGAAATGGGCAAACCTAAAGCATCTGGGGCTTCATTTTTAAACTTTTTATAAATTGGAGACTTTTGAAAAGATTTCATATGTTCATTCTTTTGTTCCGTTTTAATTTTTTTATTTTCAATTATACCCTGAATTGATCTGGCTACTCCAGTTTTAATTCCTCCTTTATTCCAATATTTTTTTAATTCTTCCGCCTTTGTTCGGTTTTCTATCAGATTATTATCTAAACAAAAACCAACAACATACTCTAACACATTATATTCTTCATCTTGCTCATCAACAGAAAGTTCCCCCATTGTCCTGTCACGATAAAAAACCGAAGGCAAAGTTAAATATTCCTCTGCCTGTGCATATGTTTTCTTTGCATCATTTGACGAAAAAGTACTATATAAATTAAATTTTGGAATAGCCTTTATAAGAGCACTTTCTAACTTTTTGGTCTTATCCCAATTATAATTCTTTATATATTTACCTTCAAATTCCTGACAAGTTTTTACTCCCAGAACTTGTTTAAGAGGAATACTTAATTGCGAAAAAAAATCTGTTTGTTTCTGCCATGCCAAAAAGGAACAGCCTGTTATAAAAAAAATCAAGCAACATATTTTTTTCATAAAAATTCTCCTTAATAATCCTCAATCCCTTTATCTGTAAGTTTATTATATAAAATACCGTTTCGTGCTTTTCCTTCCAAATCCCAGAACAATACTTCCAAGACATCACATCCTAACTCTTCAAAATTGAAATCTGATCCAACGCTTTCTTTATGTTGTGAGCCTGTATTGGCATCTTCAACATACTCATCTAATGCAAAATAAGAAAAACGCCGTCCTTGAGGAAAACAAAAGCGCCTATATACCGTTGTCGTATAAACGTCTCGTACAGCTGAAACTTCTGTTACAATTTCGGCATATATAGGAAGCTCAACACGATCATTAACAAACTTAGTGCATTGGGTTTTGAAACTGTCTACAACTTCTTGTCCGTCACAAGGAGAAATATACTGAGCCTCAGGAATCTTAAATTCAAAAATCTCCCGATATACCTGTAAAGACAGCGAAAATACCGTAGTTACAATAAAAAACAACCCCATACCATACAAAAGTTTATTTTTTACAGGTTTATTCTCCTGTATTTCTTTGGTCTCTGTCATATCAAACCTCCACTATATATTTGAAATCACAGAAATAAGAAAAACAGAAATATAGCCAATCATCCAATTAGCTAAAATGAAGAACAGCAAACAATTAAATAATGCTTTGAAAAGAGATTTTAGCCCTTCAGTTTTATAGACCAAAATAAGCAAATAAATCATAAGTCCCAGAAAAACAACGAGAGGTACTAAAGAGGCAAATACTGCTGTTTGGGGAAGTAAACGTAAAATAGTTAATAAGACCACACTTCCAAATAAAAATTTAGAAGCTATGTTATTAAAGTTTTTAAATTGAGGATAATATTTTTTGAAAAAATAAATCATAAGCAAAAGAAAAATCACATTTGCAACAATAAAAAATACATCTTGCATTTCATGCCCTTTCAAATTGAAGTTTACTAAATAAAAGTCGCCAAATAACATGGCGACCGGGAGTTAGTAACTGCAATACAACAGCATGATGCCTTTGGCAAAATGCTTGGACATAACATCATCTCCCGGTCTAAAACCGGAAGAAGTGTTTTTGATTTCGGTCTGTCTTCTAAAAAACCAGACCGTGTATTGAGAGGTTACTACGCCCCAGCCCTTTTATGAGCCAAGTCCATTCTAGGTTATTATCAATTGAAAAGTCAAAGATTTTATTTAGCTATTAACCCATTATATAATTTAAGTTTTATAATGAGTCCTTATTTTTCAAGCATTACAAGACTTTGAGCCTGGACTTTTATTTTATACTCATTATAATTTATTACATAGTTTCAATAACATAATGAGTTTCAAATAAAAATGGCACTTAACAAACAAGCAAAAATCCTCACGCCAAAACAACAGGAACTGGCATTGAGTTATCTGAAACGGACAAGATATCCGCTCCGCAATAAAATTATTTTTATGCTCAGTTACAAGGCCGGATTGCGGGCAAAGGAAATAGCGAATCTGAGCTGGCTGATGGTTTGCGACTCGGAAGGAAACTTGAGCCGAGAAATTAACCTTATTAATAAGGCATCCAAAGGCAAGCAATCCGGCCGGATTATTCCTCTGCATAAAGATTTGGCTGTTTTATTGGCGGAATTGCTAAGCAAGCAACAGAGGGACGAGCATTTTAATTTGACGAATCGGATTATTACGACAGAGCGCGACAACAAAACCAGTCCGCAGGCAATCGTCAATTTCTTTTATAGTTTATATAAGGAAATCGGTTTTGAGGGGTGCTCCTCGCATAGCGGCCGCAGAACATTCATTACCACCGCCGCTAAAAATATCAGCCTTGCCGGCGGCACCTTAAATGATATCCGCATGCTGGCCGGACATTCTACCCTCGCTACCACCCAACGCTATATTGAATACAACACCGACGCGCAGAAGAAAATTGTAGAGATGGTTTAAGAAGAGCGCATACAAGATGGAGACGAAATTACAACACACCCATCAAAAAAACCACAAATTCCGTTTTTAAATTTTGGGTGTTCCTCTGTAGATGCAAGATTATCCCATAAAAAAGCAATAAGTTTGCTATCCTTATATTCTTCAGATGCTGTATATAAGGTTTTATCTGCAGCCAATTCTTCTGTTAAATCAACAAACTTTTTTGTTCTATCTTTTCTATATTTGACTTCAATTATCAAATGTAGTTCTGGAATATAAATATCTGCCCTAGGATTTTTATGCCCTTGTTGAGGTAGATTGACTTCTTTTTTTATTCTCGGAAAAATTGGTGCTAGCAACAAATATAACAAATTTTGAACATGATATTCATTTTCTATAAGCCATTTTACAGCGGTACTAGTTTTTGTCTTGGGTTTTTCTTCCCAAGTCCAACAATTCAATCCCACCGAAATGTTTTCTAAAAAAGAAATTAAATTTTCCAAATTCCAATTATTTGCAGGAACGGTTGCTTGTTCTTTTGAAATATTATCAAAAACATAAATTAAAGCAGCCATTAGCCACACAGAAGAAATATCCTCTACCTTAGTATATATCTTCCAAAACTCAGCAATGCAAAATTCTTTCAAATACGGCTGTAACTCATATAGTCCTTTGTAATGCAACAACAAAAGCACTACAGGAGAAGAAGCTTTATTTGAAACATCTTCATTCAGCACAAATTTTGCCAAAGTTTCTTCATGCAAATTAAATTTTTGTTTTTTAATCGCAACTTCTAAAAAATTTCTAACCCAATTATTGAAATCTCTTATCAAAATATCATTCTTTGACGCAGCCACCGCTAACTTAATTCCCAATAAACCGATAACATCATAATGCCATGGCATAGGAACACCATCAAATTCTGCGACACATTTGAATAACCTACCTAATTTTTCTTGGTTATAAAGGTTATCAAATCCATTGATTGCACACTCATAAAAATCAGTATCATTAAAAACGTTTTGTGTACTCAGCCCCAAATATTTTACAAAGGCATCCACATTAGTATTCGTTCCACAACCTTGGGTAAGTTTCTCTTTAAGATACTCTTTAATATGATAGTTATTATCTATAAAAACCATTTAGCTCTTCCAGTCTTTTGAAATAAGCAACTACTATCCCATTTAGGTAATTGATTTAACCAACCCAAACTATAAGCAATTAAATTTGAATACATTATTGTAACTGGTAATGGTGCTACAAAATAGCTTCTCCAAGAATGAGCCGAAAAATTAAATATTTGATTGCTCAAATATTTAATATCCTTAAATGTAGAATCTTTATGAACACTTGCATAAACACATTGAGGGTGACCATCATTAATCTTTTTAAGTTCTCGTCCCCCCGTTAAACATAATAACATGGCATAATCTGAGATTTTAAAATATTGTCCCCTAGTTGGAGCCAAACATCCCTTGCTTTCATTCTCCCTATTCGTATCAAAAGTTTCCCATAAATGTTCTTTAGATAATTTTACAAATGCATATTCAATATTATACTCTTTGAATTTTTTTATAACATCTTTTACTGCTCCAATTTCATATCCATTAAACTCTTTTACCATAGAGTGAAAGACAATTCTGATTGTATCACCTTCTACCCAATTCATGGACGCCTTAACTTTATCAATTGTAGTTTCCAAAACATTTGCTAATTCGTCTTTATATCCATCAGGAGAAACCGCGTTAGATTTTCCTGTAAGAATATATTGACCACTACCACTAAATACCGTTGTTATACCCATAACTCTATTTTTTCTAGTGTTTTGTCCGCTTTCAGAAATAAACGCACTACCAATTCCTATTACCAGCTCATGTACAACCGTCGGTATTGATTGTAATAGCCAAGGAACACCTCCCATTTTTGCATATGTAGCTAAAGCCATATTATTTAAAGAAAACCCTAGGGTTTTATCATTTTGTTGAAGTGTCTCTATTGTAAAATCCTGAACTGGTATATCACGAGCCATCAACATTGATTTTGCTGTAAAATAAGGATTATCATTAACATTCAAGTCCTTAAATGATTTTTCAATTTGAACCAATGCTAAATCCCATAATTTCTCTCCAGCCTTATATTCCAAAGCATTTTCAATGGCTTTTTTATATCCTGCAGGTGTATTTGATGCAAATGTAAAGATTTTCACAGTACTTCGGCCAATCCCAAATTTTCCTTCTAAACCATTACTAAAATATTCATGTCCATTAATTCCACTCAGAAATTTACGAACAAATTGCTCAACTTCTCCCTGCCTTGATTCTGAACAAATTACACATATAGCAGGATTATTTCTGTCAAAATGAGCTTTTGTATAGGGGCCAAACTTTTTCAAGCCATATTCTATTCCTGTTGCAATAGAACTATTTGCAAATGTGAATTGCGGTTTTTCAAAATTATTTATCTTAGAAGTGATATTAAAAAGTTCATCAATTTGAATCCCATTATTTTCAAGAAATTGAGATTTTTTAAGAAAATTTGCAAAAGCATTAATCTTGCTAAATTTATTTTTACCGTTACTAAAAGCCGAAACAGCATTATACAACTTCTCATTTATTTTATGAGCAGATGTCCTATACAAAAGACTCAAATAATCTCTAATATTTTTATAGCTTGGTATCAAAAAAAGGCTATCTGAAGCATAATTCTGACTATCGCCATTCGTTTCACAAACAATATTATTTCCTTCATAGCTTTTAATTTTTCCAACCTTTTTTCTTTCACCGTTAGGTAAATTTATATAAGCCTTTCTTCCGATTAAATTAAAACCTTTAGAATAAAAATAATTACATGGATAGCTTGTCTGATACCTAACGGAGGTATCGACTAAAATGCAGGTCTCATTATCAATTTCCCGAACATCAATCAAATACGCAGGAAGTGCCGCAAAAGGAAAATCAGCATTTAAAACTTTTTTTATAATATCTTCCTCTGACTTAGAGCTAATAAGGCAAATCGGATTAAAACCCCAAGCCTTATTTTTTCCAGCGTTATCAATAGCTTTTTTTATTGCATATTTTATTAAAATTTTTCTAAAATCACTATATTCTTCATCCGTAATATCAATCTCTTTTACACACTCTTGTAATTTGCTATCATATTGCTGTTCAAATGAAAAACCTAATATTTCAATACCTTTATGTCGATAAAATATGACAGATTTATATTTTGCTCTCAACTCCTTAAGTAAATCATCAGAATATTTTAAAACACAAACAGAAAATTTTGTTCGTTTTAATTTAACAGGGCATCCATTCAAATAAATTGCCATATTTCAGCTTTCAGACAGTATTAAATAAATTTTGCAAAAAAGACTACAAATCAAAAAAAGGTAGCCTATATTGAATACTTAGGAATTTTTTTATTCTGTATCAAGAGCTAAAAGTATTTTTTTATTACTACTTAGCTTATTTTTATCCGCCCTTTCAAAAATAGTACCCAAGACTTCAAGATTTTTAATGGTGCCTTTTAATATCTTATTTTGCATTGCCCGGAGCGTATAAAAATTTTTGCTTTTATTTGATTCCATAGTTTTGACAATCATTTCAACTTCAAGGCCGGTATAACAACGCATTATCCGTGTAAACGGGTTGCTGAAATGCTTTAGAGCATAATTTAGTGCCGTATTGTCTAGGCAAATATAAAAGTCCTTTATCATTTTTATTATTTCCTTCTGATGTGATTATATAATAAAAATATTGAGCTCTAGCCTTTTTCTATCGTCATCATCTGTCGCAAATCGTCATCCATGCCGTTAATAATAAGGTACATTTCCGCTAATTCCTGCTCATATTTTTTCCTAAGGTCATAAACCTTGGTCAGCCAGATTGGAGAGGAGTTGCATTTTTTGATGTAACTCCTTGATTTTTATCAGTAAATCGCGGTTCGCAAAAATTCATATACCCTGACTGTACATTTTGGTTATTGTTTGCCCGAACGCTTAGGTTTATAAGGTTTGGCGTCGGTTCGTACGATGTTGGTTTATTCTTCTTCGGCGTGGTAAGATTCGCAAACTCATTAAACGGAAATCTTAATTTGTAACTGATTTGTCCTTCGGTCAAGGTAATGTTCTCAAACACAAACTTTAAGAGTAATCTTTTCAAATCCACGTTAGAGGATTTTTCAAAAATATATCCTGCCTGCGTCGCAATATCCAAAAGTCCTAGTATCGTTTCATCAAAACTGTTATCCGCCTTTTCATGGGCTACAATCTTATTATTTAAACGAGTTATTTTGACTTGTAGTTCATTTCGTTTCAAATCAAAAGTTTCCCTATCCAACTCTCCGTCCAAACGCATATCAAACAAAACATCCATCTTTTGTTTTAACCTCGTTTGCTCGGTTTTAAGTCTTGCAATTTCTTCTGTACAGAATTTTCTTTCAGAAGCTTTGGCCGTTTTTAGCTCCTTTTGAAGTTCTATTACGATACAATCGGGAAGTTTTATGCGATTAAGAATTGAACGGATTTGCTTGGTAAATTCTTCTTCACGAATATAAATCCTTGTTTTATCCTTCCGCCAGCAGGCCACATAACTAAACACATCCTTTTTTAACTCACAGGGGCATTGCCTGTTGGTTACGCCACATATTATTAACCCACGATATAGCAAATTTTTATCAGAAGTTCTTAAAAATTGTCCTGCTCTTATGGCCTTTTGTGCTTGACACATATCCCATAACTCTTTGTTTACCAAAGGTTTATAGATATGAGGCATAAGGCCTCGTTTAGTTTTCATCTCACCATAGTAAAATGGATTCTCCAAAATAAAGTGCATTGTGTTGACGGATATTGGGGCTCCTTTGCGTGTTCTTAATCCCATCATATTGGCATAATGTTGAATTTCAGCAACACTGGCTCTGCCAAGCGAATACATCTCGTAGCATTTACGAATTATCGTAGCATCTGGTTCTTTTTGGCGGACAAAATGTTTGCCTCGCTCATCAATATAGTTTTCATACCCCAGAGGGGCTAATCCTGTGATTTCGCCATTTTTATTCTTTTGCTCATTGGAACGACGGACATTTTCTGATAACTGTAAAACATATGCCTTTGCACCCATTACCGAAAAATCCCAACGCATAATATCAACCGATGTAGATTGACTATTTAAGACCATGCCTTCACGATAAAAATGCAGTTCAATTTTATTTTGCCGCATTAACTCATCCAGCAAAACGCTTTCCTTAAAGCTTCTTTGTACCCTATCCACCGTATCAGCTACAATAGCAATGGTTTCCCGTTGTTTCTTGCAGAAATTTATCATTTCCATAAATTGTTTACGTTCGCCTCGCGTTGAACTCTCAACAATTTCAAAGCTTTTGATAATCTCCAGGCCTTTTCTTTCGGCATATTCATGAAGACGATTGCTCTGTGCCAGCAAACTCAAGCCTTCTTCCTGCATTTTTGTTGATACTCTGGTTAATATTATTGCTTTCATTATCCAATATCTCCCGTTGCATTGTTAATAAACATTTCGCAAAACCGATTAAATGCCGAGTACCTTGTTCCAATTCTTCGTCCGATACAGGTTTTGAAGAAATATTTTGCAATGCTTCTTTAAGTCCTGTCATCATATTATTACATCCTCTTACAAAATCTCAAGCAATTACTTCATTGTTTTTACATGAAATTATATCACTTTTCTATCAAGGGGCTAAAATTTAGCCCCTTGATACATTGAACTTTAAATTTGTGCCAAAAGGCTCGCATTGGGAATTCCAATTTCCTGTAGTAAAGGTTCGGCTGCAGCAACTGTTCGGGTGGTGGTATCTGCTTGTTTAATAATATTCTCTCGGGCTTTTTGCTCTTTTGCTTCTTTCTTTTTTAGACGACGGCGTTCATTTGCCTCTTTTTTGCGAACGGCGGCATTGTCTACTTCTTGGGCTAAGAAATTCAGAATATCGTCATCAAATTCCTTTTCCACCACACTCGTATAAAAATCTGCAAGGAAGTTGATTTTCTGTTCGGTTGTCAGCAAATCCAAGGAATAACGAGCAATGCGCTTGCCACCTAAGCGAAGACTGAAGATGGAATTCTTTTCCGTATCCGTAATCAATTTGTTCATACGATTTTTAATATCCCATGAACTGTTTTTGAAGTTTCTCATATTCTCGGTCAAAAGGTTAAGAATACGCTCTTTGGCCTTTTCTAAAGTCAGCATACCTTCATCTTTGGAGTTTTCTATTTTGGTTGCATTGTATTTTTCTAAAAAGTTTTTCATTTTTATTTCCTTTCAATAAATTACATTTTGTGATTAAAGTTAAAAAGGCATAATAATTCCGTTATTGGAATTGCGGCATTCAGCCACCAAACCAATGGTGAAATCGGTTATTGTTAGGGGTTAATCAGAACGATTAGCGATTAGTGTGCTAAACGTGTCATCCAAAGATGTTGTTCCATTTTAGAAACTTGCTGTTTTAAGCAGAACAACTTCCATTGAAGACATATTTTTTTGTAAAATTTTATCATATCGTCTTCCTTTCGTTAAAAATTAAAATTGATAGGTTGTTTACCTTACACGCTCATTATGCAAACAAGACAAAATTAAAGTCAATAATTTGTTTTTACTACATTTTTCAGTAATATCATTTTAAATATATTTAAATGGATATTGATATATATTGCGGGGTAAAAAGTTTGAAATACTTTGCCTAAAAATGCTCTATCTTAATAAAATTAGCATCAGAATCGGCATTTTTCTTATTTTTAAGGATTCGTTCATTATCCCATTAAAGAATATTAAACGTTTCACAAAGTATGTTAATTTTAAGTGTATTATGTAACGAGAAATGCTATGAGAAAATGGGTTAATTTTAAGGTTCAGCAATTTAATAACGATACTTACCTTAACAATGTCTTATCTACAATGGACAATCAAACAGCCAAATATCAGTTTTCATCGTCCCATTCTTATCTTTATAAAGGCGAATCTGCAAAAGATTTTGAAAAATACCTCTCCGCATTATTAAAAAGGGAATATGCAAAGAATCTCGCGACGTTGATAGAAAGCAATAAGTTTATCTATTGCAACAATATGACGGATGTTCTCTTGTTTTTAAAATATTTCATTCCAACATTTTCAGATGTCTATAATTTAAGTTCAAAAGCTGAGGCTAACAATGCAGGCAGTTCAATATTAGAACTGATTAAGTGTTACGAAAAGCTAGATAATAAAGAAAATCCATTTAAGAAAAAGGACTTAGACAGTTTAACCAATTTTCTTTTAAGACTCCCAACTAAAATTTGTGTTCAAAACCAATATCTAGACCAATATGCTCCCTATTACGCAAATGCGCTGAGGTTCTTTTTATCAGTCCTCACAACTATTTTTAATCTGGATGTAAAACAACCTACACCTAATACTTTTACTGGTTTTAAAGAAGAAATTACCAATACCGACAACAAAAGATTTAATGATTGGTTTAACAGGTTTGAAATCGAGTATGCCTTTGAAACCCCAGTGGTGCAAAAAGATTTTGATGTAAACTCATCTTATATCAGTGTTACAGCAGAAAGTTTCAACAATCTTAAGATTTATTTTAAGGATATTGAGTTTTGTGCTGAAAATACATTTCAAACCATAACCGATTTGTTGTTGGACTTTGATTATGTCAGAACGCTGGAATTTGAAAATTGCATTTTTAATTTCTGGTTCTATGACAGTAAAAAGTCTCTTTTCTTCAAAAATTGCACTTTTAATGATACTTTCAGCTATAACGCTAAGCAAACTTTATGATATCAATCCATTGTCAGCGTCTTAATGTTTGAAAATTGTATATTTAATTCTAAGGTAAATATTGATAATATCAAAGTGGGCATGGACAATGCCTTAATACTGAAAGATTGCAGGTTTTCCCCAAACGCTGACTTTCATTTATCAAATATATCTGGCTTAAATAGTCTTTTTGAAAATATTATCTTTGAAAGCAAGGTATTTTTTGAAAATGTGAGTTTTGCTTCTGTAAATTGGAAAAATATATTCTTCTTAACTGATTTTAGAAACAATAATGTTTCTCTTCCGTCTAATACACAAGTTAGTCAGATACTTTTCGGAATAAAAATAGTAAAAATGGCCAATAAATCCATTAGTAACTTCATAAAAATCTTAAAGGCTCACAAAATTACTGATTATGCAACAGAATTAGAAAATCTTTACTTCAATAATATGGATACAACTAAAAGCAAGGCTGAGTTTGATATTGCCATACAGTCAAATTGGCTCAACTTGAAACAAACTGCCGCTTTTCTTGGACTTTCCTATGCGACATTATTAGCGATGCGTAAAGAAGACAAAGCCTCTGGCGTTATCCGTATTCCTTATGTTGGAGAAGGCAAAAGCACACGTTACTTTGTTCCCCTCCTCAAAGCTTACAAAGACCGTGACATGAAACGGGTAAATGAGCTTTCCAAAGAAATGGAAAAGAAATATGAAAAATACCCCTCCAAATAGAAAATGTTAAAGAATGTGCATTCTTTAACATTTTCTCTAAACCTATTGGAAAATATAGACTTTTGAAATAGCTCTCTGAAGCGAGTAAGATAAAATGTTAAACTTTGCTTGGATTTGTTATATTTTTTAACATTTTTATAACTTACTATAAAATATTCTTAATTAATAGGAAAATTTCTTGGAAAGGAACTAAGATGGCAACAGGAATACTTTATATTATGACGACAGCTGTTCCAGATTTGATTAAGATTGGCATTACTCAAGAAAAACAATATCCTGAGCGGATGCGTTATCTGGAAACGAATGGGTATTATAATGTTGTCGGGCTTAAAAGAGCATTTGCAATCAAAGTTTCAGACTATCAAGAAAAAGAAAGATTATTACAAGATATTTTCACTAAACAACGAATAGGACAAAGTGAATTATTTGCGTTAGATACAGAATTAGCTACTCGTTTATTAACAGCATTTGAAGGTGAAATTATCTATCCCCCAGTTAAAAATAGAGAAAAAGAATTTACCGCTTTGGCTAAAGCTAATGAACAAAATAATAGATTTAATTTCTATGCTAAAGGGCTTAAAAACGGAGACACAATAACTTTTATTAAAGATAAAAATGAAAACGCTAAGGTGGTTGGTGAAAGAGAAGTAGAATATAACGGACATATATGGAAGTTATCTCCACTTGTACGACATTTATTTGAAAACCGTGGAGAGGTTAACAAAAGTGGAGCATATCAAGGTGCCGCATATTTTGAATATAACGGTAAAAAACTCAAAGATTTACCTGATATATACTAATCTATAAGATTTTCATTAACTCCTCTACTGTCCTATAACCATCTAAATCATCGGGCTGTTGATGGCGGATGTTTTTGAGGAGTTGCAAAACAAACTGTGTCGGGATGTATTGTTCTTCTGATGGTTGTTGATAGGAATAATCATAGTTAATAATCTTCCTGTCTTTAATATAGGAAATGCTACTGTAATTGCTATTATAGTGTTTGCTATATTGAATTAAAGGATAATATTGAAACATAAAGCCATTATCCCAAAGCTTTACCAGATTTCCAATACTGATTTTATCAACCACATAACCATAATACGGACAAGCAAAGCTCGTAATTGTAATACCGTCAATGATAACTGAGGCATAAGGTGTTCCTAATTTGAATTTGTGCCTATTTTCCCAAATTTTATCAAAATGCTCTAAAAACCATTCAAAGCGTTGTTGCTTTTGTCGTTTTATGTTTTCTTTGACTAAAGACAGATTTGTTTGCTTAAAATTATTCATTCCCTCATTTAAGCATTTAATTCTAACCTGATAATCGCCTAATACTCTTTTATACGCTTCTTTATTCATCTTAAATCTTTGTATTTTCTACGGCATTGGCGAGCATTTTTTCGTTGTAATTAAAGTAATGTTGTGTCGTCGCAATATTTCTGTGATTTGCCAGTTTCTGAACAAGGCAGATGTTCACACCTGAATTCACTAGTTTTGATACAAATAGATGCCTCCCCAAGTGGCTCGCTCCTTTAATGCCAAACTTGTTATAAATTGAACTAAACAGACGGCTGATACTTACTCGGTTGTAGGGTTTGTTTAGCTTTTGCGAGGTAAAGAGATATGTTTCTGGGATTAATCTCTCACCCCATTTAACTTGTAAATACTTCAAATAATCAGCAAACTCTTTCTTTATCTGGCTATTTAAATAATAAGAACATTTGTGTTTACCTTTGTTTTTATCATAGTCCAGATTGATGACATCTTTCGGCTTCAGCTGTTCGGTATAGCAATCCTTAACTTGCAAATAGGCAAAATTTATGGAACGAAGACCATTTAAGCTACAAAGAAACATCATCCGAATTTGTTCAGTATGTTTCATTGATTTGATATAAGCCAAAATGTCTTTAATTTTCTTATCATCCACAAACTCACTGTTGGTCATCTTATTTTCCTTTTACAATAGCCTGATAAAATACTTTATAACTTAATCCTTGAGTCAAAATTCCGATACCGCCTTGACACTTCCAGCCATCCTTGAGATACGAATTGACATATTCAACCAGCATATCTATGCTTTCACTGCAAACAATATCATATTTCATAGTTTATCTCCTAGTATTCGTCAGCATACATAACCGTTAAAACACGGTTGGTAACTTTAGGATTACTCACATCTGGTGAAAAATAAAGAAACTCTCGGTCATAGTAGTCAATTTTCCAGAAAATCTTTTTCCCCTTATAATCAAAAGCGCCAAAATCGTGTTCATTATACGGGTCATTGTTCTCATCAAATTTCTCAAAGGTTCTAACCTTTGTTATGATTTTCTTGATATCCTCACTAGTATTTGCACGAATCCCACGAGTAAGAACGAGAGTTCCTTTTGACAAATGCTTACGGAAATCATCATTTTGGACAGCAATATCAACGATATTAGTCATTATTGCCTCCCTGCAATGTTTCTAAAAATCTTTTGTCTTCAAAGGCTATGTTTGCTTTTGCTATATCATAAGCGGTTTCATTATTATTGTTTTTTATACTTAAATCGCTCAATAGCAATAAATTGCCAATAACAGCCATTCTCATAGAAACCTGTGGATGCGATAAAGCAACCATTAACGGCGTATTGCCGTTGTTATCTTGAGCATTCGGGTTCGCTCCATTTTCAATCAATGCCAGTAAACAGTTATAAGCACTCCGATGCTTTGCCATTATGTGCAAAGGTGTTTCGCCTGCTTTGTTTTTAGAATTCACATTGCCGCCATAGGCTAGGAATAATTGGATAACCTCAGCGTTACAATGTTCTTTGCACACCCACATAAATGGCGTCCAGCCATTATGATTGTATGGCAAATTTACATTTACACCTTGACTTAAAAGATTGTTTATGGTTGAAAAATCATCGTGATATAATGCGTTCATTAGTTGCCGACACATTTCGGCTTGACGGCTAGTCATCTTAATTCTCCTTTTAGTCCGTTTAAAAGTGGGACAAGTTGGTTATAAATTCACTTTTTGAGAAATATCGCTTAAAGATATCTCTCGCTTACAATATGATTTAAACATGCAGAAATTCTTAAGTCAAGCTATTTTTACAGAAAAAAAATACACTTAATGCGATGATTTTGCATAATTTTATTTTAGATTCAATAAGCTGGTTTGGAAAAAATTTTTATATAAAAATTAATAAACATGAGTTATCATCTAAGAATATTATCAGATGATATACCTGATAATTCTATATAAACAAACCATTAAATCTTATCTTTTGATGTATAATTGTCTTCGATATCAATTTTTCGCATATTTGACTGTATATCTTCTATTTCGCATTCTTTATAATATTTTTTTATATCTTCAAAATTATTTATAGAAAAACTAAGCCCAAGCGCAACAGCCATACGTGTAGAATCAATATCTTCAAAATCTGAAACAAAATTCTTATAGTTATTTTTTATATTAATATCACGAAATCCTTGGCAACGTTTTTCTCCTTTGTGATCTCCACATTCTTTTTTCAACCACTGTTGCAAATCATTTTTTATTAATCCCTGATAAAATGGTATAGCACCTCCACCTCCTCCGATAGCCATAGGTAGTGTTTCAAGCCATTCTCTGGCATTTGGATCTCTAAACCTATATGTGCGTTTTAAAACGGTTCTATAACATGTCATTACTTCATTTCTATAATTATTAATGTCTTCTTGCTGTTGATTTTTCATCTCCTCAATAATTAGATATTCATCTTGATTTGTTATTATATCTCCAATGCTTTTCTTTTGAATGTCTTTTTCCTTATTTTCAACTATATCAAATAACTTTTCTTTATATTTTGTCAAAGTTGCTTGGTATTCCCTTGTTCCTAAACGCTCAACTTTAGATTTAAAAAATGAATACACAATATTACCATTCTCATCTTCTTTAACTCTAAATGTACAAACATCTAGTGTTCCTGCACCAATATCAGACACACAATATAACCCGTCATGAGACACATCATTACGTCTAACATAAGATTGAATAGAAGCAATAATTTCTGGGACTATATTTAATTCTGTTTTATCGTCCTTCAAAACTATATTTTGGGTATCTATTTCAGATGAATTAGATAGATAATATGCTTCTTTCAATATTTTTAAAAATTTAGCATTATCCCCTTCATTATTGAATTGAACAGAAGGAATACCTAAATTTACTTGCCAAATAATATTCTTATTCTTAACAATATCATCATTTCCATGTTTCTCCCAAAACCAATCTTTTATATAATGTATAATTAATGCAATATAAGCACGAAAATGGAGATCAGCCTTATCTTCTTCCTCAATAAATCTCAATTTCAAATTAGTATGGCTGTATGCTTCCCCATACTTTGGTATGGAGAAAATACCTTCATTTTCACTTAGATATGTTGGGATAAGATACTCTTGCCCTTCTATACCATAATCAGTAAAATCTACTATATAAAACGAATCATAATCTGCATATACTTCTTTAATTACCGCCTTTGTTGTTGACGTCCCAATATCCAAGCCAATACACAAATCAATATCTTCTTCAAATATTGGATTATCTTGGTTTAAATCCTCAACATTAGATTCAATATTATCTTTAATTTTTTGTATTTTATTATATTTTTCAATTCTTCGCTTATGACGTTCTGTCATCGCAACTTTTTCTTCTATACGATCTTCCTCATATCTTTTACCTTTAATAATTTTTTCAACTTTATATGTATGAGTTATTTTTACTAAAGGTCTTCTTGTTTTTTCATCTTTATCAATTACAGAATCTACATTTTTTTCATCTAATCCGAGCATTTTATTTTTCATAGCCCGTAATTTTGCTAATGTTTCATCATCAAAAATACTCATATTACACTGCCTTTACTAAAACCATACAAATATCATTTTTTTCGGGTTTAATTTTTTTATTTTTTTCAATTTTTAGAAGCCTGTCGTCTATCTTTTGTTTTAGAATTGTAAACTTACCTTCTAAGGCTGGTAACATTCTTTCATTATGACTATCAATATATTTTTGCCTTGTTTCATAATATTGAGATTCTTTTAGCCTGAAATGACGTTGTAATGTAGCTTTTTGCATTTCTGCTTTATCAAAATTCTGATTTTCAATATCATCTACGACTTTTTCATAACATAAAAAATTAGTTATCATAATATCATCTGCAATTTTGCTTAGCTCTTGATAATTCAGATTTGTTCGCTCAACCCATAATTTTCCTTTATTTAGCGCCTCGAGTAGAATCATTTTAGCTTCATCGCTTGACAAACTTTGCCCATTATCAATATTTTTGCCATTAAATAATAATTTTTCATAAGAGATTATGCCCTCTGCGGACATAAGCGAAACTCCTATCAAAAACAGACCTTTGTTTTTACTATTTTCCATTTTAATAACTGAAGTTGGAGCATAATTATTTTTGATGTCCATACTACGCAAAAATCTCACTATTGAATGAAATTGATTTATTATTTCTACATTTCCTTTTGTTCTCATTACAACATTGTTTGTAAACACACAAGGAATACTCCCATAAGCTCGCAAAAATAAACTATTCGTATTTTGATTATTTTTACTACAATAGTCCTCATAATCCAAACGAAACGCTGAATCGACACTAATCTCATACTTTCCTTCTATTGAAGTTTTTGTTACGATTGTATTTTTATAAAGTTTTGTTAGTGTATCTATAACATAATTAGCAATATCCGATGCTGTTATTATATTATCTGCATCTTTTGCCTTTTGTATCTCTTGCAAGACATAATCACCATAAGCTGTTAATTGCGATGCTTCCTCCTCCAATTTATTATTTTGCTCTTCTTGATTTATAATTGCCCTGCGCGTTTGTTCTATTCGTGCATCTTGTTGTTCAGGTGATAATAATAGCAAATCTATTGTTAACTTTTTAAACATATCCCCTAGAATAATTTCAAAATCGCCTAATGAACTTGTGCAAATTTCAAATTTTCTATACAATTTATCATAAATTCGCTTATCAATGGTCGTGTCATGGAGCATATTCCAAATAAGTATTTTATCACTTTTTTGCCCTATACGATCTAGACGTCCAATTCTTTGTTCTATGCGCATTGGATTCCACGGTAAATCATAATTAATCAAAAGCCTACAAAATTGTAAGTCTACACCCTCGCTACCAACTTCTGATGCAAGAAGTATTTTCTGCGTATCATCTTTTTCAAATTTTTCTAATATTGTATCTTTATCTTTTACCTTACCTGAAATAACTAGACCTTTTATACCATCTGCTTCTAATCGTGTTTGAAGATATTCCAAAGTAGATACAAATGATGAAAAAAGTACGACTTTATCATTTGGATACTTTTGATTAATTTCTTTCAATACTTTAAGTAATCTTTGATATTTTGTATCATTATCGTATAAAGTTTGAAAATCGCTTATCTGTTCTACCCTATTATAGATTTTATCCATAAAATCTGAAATTTCTATTTTTTCAAACTCAACATCTCCATCATCATAATACAGACTATCCATCCTTTTTTTCCACAACATAAGAGAAGCATATATACAGCTAGACATCATTCTTTGTGGCATACACAATAGAAATTTAGCTAAATGTTCATTTCCTATTTGCTCCGCATACCTGCGAATTGTCTCTGAGATAGCATCATATATTTCATTTTCTTCTGGTGTCATTTTAATTTCTTCAGGAATCGCCTCGCGAATTACACGATATTCCTGAATATCTCTCTTCCTTGTACGATTAATGATGTAGCCAAGTGAGTTTATGCTATCAATTTCGTAAGCAAAATGATGTAACCTCTCTTGAGAAATATTGGAATTTTCTTTTATTTCATTTTGCATCGCATATAATTGTTTACTGTTATTAAACAATCCTAAAATGTCTTTTTCATGTACTTCGTTTATTAACTCCAAAACACTATCTTTATTAAGTCTTTCAGCCAACAACCCATCACGCAGTTTAATTAAGGGTTTATTAATTTCAAGAATTTCATCAAAAGCATTTATGCTTACATATTCTCTAGAGAAATTTGTTGGATCTAACAAGCTTACTAACGATAGTAAGTCATCAGATTTGTTTTGTATAGGGGTTGCCGACAGAAATACCGCATACTCAGATATTTCCCTCAATGAACGCGCTATTTTGTAGATATGCGTTTCGGGATTTCGTAAATAATGAGCTTCATCAACAATTAATAAATCAAATATTTTTTCACCTTTATCTGCTAAATCTTCAAATATTTGCCGAACCATATTTCCTTTATCTCTTTCGGGCTCTTCTCTATTTTTTCTTTCACTTTTTGACCTTGTAACTAGACCTTGACGGCTGCATATTAATGCAAATTCATCTTCATCATTATTTTGAGCTATCGCTAATAATTCTTTAGCATCTACAATTTTCGCCGTAACACCCATTTTTTTCTTTAATTCATCTTTCCATTTTTGACGTAGGACTCCTGGACAAATAATCAGTAGTTTTCTAAAATTAAAACGTTGTTTCAACTCTGTCCATATTAAACCTGCTTCTATTGTTTTACCTAAACCGACCTCATCTGCAATTAAAACACTATTTGATGCGGAATTAATGATTTTCATTACGGGCTTAAACTGATGTGCATAAAAATCTGTATTAGTTGTCCCCATACTATAAAGTATATCACTTAAATTACCATTCAAACGAATTTTTGTTATTTCTCTACGAACATCTTCAATAGATTGAAATATATTTTTTGCAATAAGTGTTGGTAAATCATCGTAAACACTATCTTCTTCACAAAGTTGTAAATAACTTTCTGGATATTGAGTAACTTGCTTATCAAATTTTACAGACCAGAACACACGATCTTTTTTAACAACTTTTTTCAGTAACGAACCTTTTCTACCTTGATTATTTTTCAAACATACTCTGTCACCAACATCCATCTTTTTTACCCTTTTATACAATTATTTTTGGATATATTAACATTCTAACTTTGTAAAATACAACAATATTTTTTTATGATTACACTTTATAACTTGGCAGTATATAGGCTAAAAACTCCTAGAAGCTCGTTCAGATACTAAAACCGCCACAATTTTGTAGCGGTTTGATATAATCTTAATCTTTGCTTGGTTATTTATTCTTCAACTTCTTCCCGTGCTGGCAGGCGTAAAACATATCCACCATTGTCTATTAAAATCTCTGCCAATATAAATTCGGAACGATTTAGAGCTTCCATTAAAGGTGTTTGAAACATTACATTCGGACGATTGATGTCAATTCCTGCATCTACCAACATTTGTACGGCTTTGAGCTTGTTTTCTGTTGCCATATTGTCGTTTTGAACAATACACATTAACGCATTATTGCCCAAAAGATTGGTTCGGTTGATTTCTGTACCTCTTTTTATCAGATATTCAATCCCTTCAAGACCTGCACTATGGAGGCAACACTCCAAAAATAAACTAGAGTGATAATTTCCCACTGTCGCCTCAATTTTGCCTCCCATCTCTGTTTTTATGCACTCTTCCAAACTCTTGGCATCGTCAATAATAAGATGATATTCGTCCTTTAAACTGCTTTCGTCTGGTTCTTTGCCAAAAGTTTCATATTTAATACGTCCTTTTATTCTTTTTAAAGCCTCTAACGTCTTATCCAACTCGGAAATATGAATATAATTAGCATAAGTGTTATCTTCTTTATTGTATTTCTTAAACATTTTCTCCTCCCATTGTTCAAATAAATTCTATGAGCTTTTCTCACAAAAATATTTATTAGTAGAAATCTGCTGATTTTGATTTGGCAAAAAAGAGAAAATGCAATTTTCCGTGAACTAATTTGTAACAAAATCACGATAAATATATGTGTAGCAACTTTCTGCTCGTATTGTTTTAATAATAAATTTCACTTGTGCCACCAGTAGAACTGATGGCACATTTTGTTTCTACCTATCTATATACATTTCCTTTGATTTTGTTATTGGTTAATCTGCCCTAGGGGTTTTACTAATTCATTTCTTGTCAATATTATTTTCTCTCTAAATTACTGATTTAAATTTTGCTTCAGTTTGCCTAAATCAGTTATTCTTGATTTATCGGGGAAATTGCTTGCATCTATTTTCCTTTAGGAGAAAAATGTCTTAAAATAGATATATTTTCAGTATATTTTAATTATATTTTAGCTGACAGAAATTGCCTTTTAAGCCATATTTCACTAGGTATTCATGACTTCAAAAGCGGATATAAGTGCCTGCAAATACGGATATAACTACCAACCAAATAGCTATACATACCACAAAAACAGATATAGATGCCAATAATGCCTGAGATAGCGGATATAGATGCCAAAGGCTGATTTTTCCTGATAAATACTTTTGAAAATTTATAAAGGAAACAAAATGAGTAGAAGTCAAAGTGAACTCTCTTTAACGCAACGTGAAATCTTGCAATTAATTATCTATCGTACTAAAAATCCTAAACATACAACATTTTTCGGAGATAATGAATACATTGCTAAATGTGTCAATGTAAAACCTGATACTGTCCGAAAGGCCGTCAATGAGTTAATTAAGTTGGAATATCTTGTTCAAGGTAAAGATAAACAAGGTCGCCGCCATTTGGTTTATACAGGCAAAGAATTTGTACCTATTATCGCCGATATGCGGAATTTTGATAAATCCATACTTAAACAGGAACGAGATAATTATCTTCGTGATTTGACTTATTGTCAAAATGAGCTTGAATTGACACAAATCCGTATGAATACACTAGATAGAGAAAATTCAGAACTACGCTTAAAATTGCTCCAAACCGAAACAAGACTTATGCAAATAGAAAATCTCTTTACCTCCCAAGGCGTTACCAAAGAGCAGATTGATGTTATGATTAGACAAATGGAGGAGAGGCCCAATGTTATTTAATCATTTTTATAAACTCTCTTAATGTTTCTCTATGAACTTTGAGTCTATGGGCTATTTCATTTTTTGTGTACCCTTTGTTTAACATTGTTATAATTGCATCTTCATAACCTGATAGCTTTAATTTTGAGTTTTTTGCCCCAAACGGTCGTCCTAACTTCATTCCATTTGCTTTTCTAGCAGCAAGAGCATCTCGTGTACGCTGAGAAATCAAGTTTCTTTCTATTTCTGCTGCCAGACCAAAGGCAAAAGCCAGTACCTTGGACTGTATTCCTGCATCTAACCTAAAATTATCTTTGATTGTAATGACTGTCGCTTCTGTATTCATACAGTAATGTAGAATTGCCATTACCTCAAGAAGTTTTCTCCCAAGTCTTGATAGTTCACTTGCAATTACAATATCATTAGAATGCAATTTTTTAATCAGTTTGCCTAATTTTCGCGATTTTAAATCCTTTGTTGCACTTATGGTTTCCTCTACCCATTTATCTACAATGATGCCGTGATTGTTGCAATATTGCTGAATTTCCCATTTTTGATTCTCTGTTGTTTGCTTATTAGTACTCACTCGGATGTAACCATATATCATAAAAAAATCTCCATTATTAAGTTTTCTTAATAATGCATAAAAAATGACGAAAATAAACGACCGTATAAATC
>ULNA01047273.1_pt1 | contig 37583 bp, 73 predicted proteins | sample 1951801 | NCBI WGS metagenome assembly ULNA01 (sample SAMEA4835565, study PRJEB28245) | human gut metagenome | biome: gut microbiome; material: fecal sample | place: Denmark | collected 2008
CAAAATGCTTATTTTACTCCTAAGAATAGATTACAAGAAAAGGAATACAAAGAAAATATAACTAAGGCACTGTGGCTTTTAACTTCTAATATGAATAATGAGAATCAGGAAGTGCTATATTCTTCTTTAATAGATATAAACAACTATGAAGATTTGAGTGAAGAAGAAATTGTTCTGTCTAAAGATGATTCTAACTCTGATTTTAATTCTATTGATTCTTTCTTGAAAAATTTTGGTGATGTAGACTCTTTTGTAAAATCTTTTCTTACTATTAAAGTTAAATATAACTGTTCACAAGAAAAGAATTTTACAAAATGTACTCTTGAAGAATATTTATTATTTAAAGATTATTTTTCTTCTGTCATGGGAAAAGATAATAAAAACAAAACTACTGGTTTTCAATTAATGTACGCTTATTTTCTTATAAAGGCAATTATTTCAAAAAAAAGAAATTTTAAAGACACTACATTTTTTGGAAATGGGTATTCTACAACCTTAACTAAGAAAAATTTTAAAGAACATTGCAAATTTACCTCAACTAAAACAGAAAGTGTACTTTTTGAATTAGAAAAGTTTAAATTAATTACCATAAATAAAAATATTATTGATTTACCGAACTAAAAATATAAACGAAAGTGAGACGCAACAATAAATGACTGCTATTGTAGGATTTACTGATAAGAAAAATAATGTAACTTGGATTGGTTCAGATTCTCTCGGAAGTAATGGTTTTACTAAGGCTGTTCAAACTAATCCTAAATGTTTTCATAATGATACTTTAAAAAATGTTATTATGGGTAGCACTTCTACTTTTAGACATATTGATTTACTTAAATATAGTGAACTTCTCTTCCCCGAAATTGATAAATATAAAATTAAGGGAAATGAAATTGCTATTGACCACAAATATATGGTAAAAACTTTTATCCCAAATCTGATTACTCTTTTTCAGCAGCATATTGTTACTGAACTTGAAAAAGATAGAGGCGCAAACTTCCTTATTGGTGTTGATGGAAAGCTTTTTCAAATTCAACCCGATTATTCAGTTCTTGAAGCTAAAGATGGATATGATGCAGTAGGTTGTGGAGAATATGCAGCTTTAGGCAGTCTTTATAGTACAACTAAATATTGTCCTAAATTTACTCCTGTTCAACATATTACTGCTGCTCTTGAAAGTGCAGAAAAGAATTGTTGTGGAGTTCAGAGACCTTTTCATATTATTAATACTAAAAACGATGAGGTAATTACCATTGAATGAAGGAAGTAAAGTAATTTTTCAAACTCTATATGGATTAGTAAATCTTTATAATAAATTCGGTTCAGACGCTCTTCTTATTATTCCAAATGAATTTAATTTTACTATGAAAGGGTATGTTATTTGGGAAAAGGGTTGTGTCTCTATTACTCCTGAATATCAAAAGACTTTTTTGAATGCTATTTCTATTTGTAAAGCACAAGATGTTTGGCATAATAATACTAATAGTTATATTTTTTTTGCTGATAGTTTTTCCAGTTATTGTAAACCTTTGTAAAAAGCTTTAGCTAAACTTGAACCAGATAGCACGAAAGAAATTAAAAAACAATTTGAATGGTTTGTGGGAGAGATTTAATTCTCTCTCACTTTTTATGTTATTATATTAAGTTTTTATCCAAAAAATTTTTTAAAAAATTTTACTTGACAAAGCCTTTATTCCATGATATAATAAAGAAAAAATGTAAAAGGAGTCATATAATTTCTTATGATATATTTCCCTAATAAATTCTTTAAGAAAAAGCTTACTGCAAATGAGATGTTTGCCAAACTTGGATTTACAATAGACCAAGATAATCCGCGTTTTGGATGTCATTACTCTCGTTATAATGCTCGATATTGCTATCTTCATAAGGTAAGTATTATTTATAAACAACCTTTTGGAGTAAAAGAGCCTTATATTCTTGTTCAAAGTTATCAGTACAACAATGATGCTATGGTTGGACTTACGGATGCTGAGATGGAAGCTTGTATGGCTAAAATTAAAGAAATGAAAGATTTTGCGATTAAGAATCCAGATGTAGTAAAAGGTTTTGGAAAAGCAAAAGTTGTTTAAGTTAAAATAGGGTAAACGATTATGAAAAATAAATGGATTAAAGATAAACAAGAAAATCTGAAGAATCAGAATTCAGATAATTTATCTATTCAAGCAAAAGAGAGTGTTCGGCATATAAAAAATAATATTGATGATAATATTGAAAAGATAGACACTTTTTCTGATTTTCTTATCTATATTATTCGTAAGGTCACAATGAAATATAATCTTTATTGCAAACTTTGGTCTGGATTTACCCCATTGGAAGTAAAGACTAACTTGAATGGAGATTTTATTACTATTTCTGACGTGCTTTTGAAACAAACTCTACTAAAATTGACCATAGATAATTCACTTGTTTTTAGAACTGTAGATAAAGATACAGATTTTTTTATTGGATTTAAAATTAATTGGCTTTGTCAGGAATACGAAACAATTTGTGAGTATTATTATAAAAATCAGTGCGATAATAAAAATTATTTTGAATTGCAAAAAGATGTGTTTTTGGAATCTTGTATCTTTCCTCAGATTGAGAAAGATTGGAAGAAGTTAATTTTTAGGTCTACTTCTTGTTAATTGTTTAAATGGAAAATAAATGAAGTAGTAATCCTTAAGGAGAATTTTTAATGCAAAATTTTATTTCTGATAAAGTTTTAAAACTTAATGAACTTTTTTATACAGCAGGTTGTAAATTTATTGCTGATGGTAGAATTCGTTATTTCACGTCAGTTAAAGGTAATCCTTCAAATATAACTTGTGGTTGGACAGTTTCTTTCGGCACTATTGATGGTGCTGGTGAAATTAAATATGAGAAATGTGTAAATATTACCGTAAATCCAGAATGTAAATCAACTATTCGTATTTATACAAATGTACTTAAAGTAGCTCCTCCATCTATGGCAGACACTGAAATAAAATATGAAGTGTCTCATATGACTTATTCTGCTATTAGCGGAGCAACTTTTGAATTACTTTATAGAATGAATGAAGCTCTGGTTGAGCAAATGAAAGAATTCCTTGACGCAAATAAAAATGAAAATAAAGAACCTGTGAATTCTAAGAATTCTAAGTCTAAAGCTGCTAAAACAACGGGTAAAAAGAAAAATATCTAATTTACAAACTAATTTATAAAAAACTGGGAGAGTGTATAAAGCATTCTCCTTTTTTTATTGCATTTTTAAAAAATTTTTTTAAAAATTAGTTGACAGACCTGACCCTTTATGATATAATATAACCATAATGTAAAATAGACTTTATAAGGAGCATTATTATGGGTGAAAGTTATGTGACTACAGATAATCCTAAATTTTATATAAAAGATGAATATGGAAACTTAAAAGAATTTGGCAAATTTGCAAGTGCTGATACTGATTTAATTACTTGTGGTGAGGGCTCAAATTTCTTTGAAGATGAAAAAGCTAAACATATCAGAACTATTACCAGTAATCCTACAACTTTTAATTATAGTCTTGCTAATGTTGATTTAAGTTTTATTTGGGGGAATAAGAAATCTATTCAGATTGCTGAACTTAAATATCATCTGTCAATGGAAGCTAAAAATGGTAATCTGTTGAGCAATGTTGTTCTTGAAGGTCTTAATAGAGGATTAATTAGTGTTGATGAAGCTTTGTATTTCGTTAGTAATAATTGGAAAAGATTGCACGGATTTCCTGTTACAAGATATAGAGGGCTTGGAATCTGTAATAAAATGTGCAAGAAAGCTGTTAAGCAAGAAATTATTTGCGATATTTATAATAAAAATCTTAATTATCTTTGTCAGTTTATGTATAATAATCAAACTATAATCTATAAGCCTGATTATTTGAATGATGATATTGGTTTTGATGATTTTTGCGATGGTGTTATTAAAGGGTTTAATAAAATATGGTAAATCGGGTGGACTATATGTATTATAAATTTGATAACACTAAAATTATAGAGCGAATTAAACAAAACGAAATGCTTGATATGATTGCTGATAAGGCTTATATTGAGTATCTTAAAAGTGAAAATAAACGTCTTGCAGACGAAAATAAACGTCTTAGAGACGTAATTGAACATTTGGAAAATGAAAACAAACATTTTAAAAAATTATCAGAGAATTAATTGAAGTTTGTAAGAATGTATGGGAGGTTAATTATGGCATTTGAATATAAGTTTGGAAAAAAGAAATCTGATGCTCCTGAACCTACGCTTAGTAGGGGGAAGTTAAAAGAAATTAGAAAACAGGTAAGAGAACAAGATTGGGTTCCTGAGTTTAGTCTTGAAAAGCAAGTTGAGGAACTTACTAAACAGTTAGAAGAAAAAGATGAAATGATTCTTCATGATTGCGAAAGAATGAGTGGGCTGGAACAACAGATTGAAATGCTTCAATGTTTAATTGAAACTAAAGATAAAGTAATTGCAAATCTAAATAAGCAAGTTGAGTTACAGAATAATTTGAATGACTTGATTGAAAAGATGCAAAAAAATCGAGAGAAGAAAGATTAAAAATATAAGGATTAATAATATGATTAGATTATTAGTTGATGATAGGGAAGATAAAATAAAAAACAATATTTCCTTTAAACCATATAAAAAGCGTGTTGCAAAAATCCGTAAAATACACGGTAATGAATTTGATATTGAGTTTCTTGGTATTGATGAAGATGGATGGGAAATTTACAAAGGAGATAAAGACAGTTGGAAGAATTTTATAAATTATTTATATGAACTGTATAATAAACATTTTAATTTTATCATGGACGATACTAAAAATAGGAATGAAGACGACACTAAAAATAAAAATGAAAGGGAAGAGAAAATGGAGGTTAGAACCGTTACTCTTGATGCACCTGATTATGACACACTGAAATCTAAGGCTGAAGCTTTTGATAAATTAATCGAAATTGCTTGTCATGATGGGGTTAAGTTCTATCAGGAATGGAATAAACAAGATGTTAGAAAAGTTTGTAAGGGTGGAAGCGTTAAGGTCGGAGAGATTATCGGAAAATGGCATGGCGAAATTAAGTTTACTGGTGATGATGGACAAAGTGATTTCGGTAAGTTTGTTAAAACTATGATTGAGGGAATGGATGAAGGGCAGTTGAAGAAGATTATTGGGGAGTGAGGATTGAATGGATTGAATAGATTGAATAAAGATTTAGACAGAGCTTCGAAAGTGAGGCTCTGTCTTTTCTTTGTTGGGGATGAAAGGAGAAAAATTTTTTAATTTTTTTAAAAATTTTTGTCCCGACTGACTTCCTCCACATAAGAGAATAAATATAGAAGTTTGTGAGTAATGAAATGTAAACTCACTTACTTTCATTCTCAATAAAACCGAAGAGATGAATGACAAGCTCATTTGCCAGTCGTTCATCTCTTTTTTGTTATTCAGTTCTCAATTCCCAGTTAAATCCAAACTAATTGGGAATTAAGAAACATGAATTCCTAATGAATTCGCAAATCGAATTTCATAGAAATTCATGTAATATTTCTTATTTTGTCAAGGAAAAGACGTTAACACCAGAAAGGAGAACAGTAAAATGTTCGGAATCGTTTTTATTTCTATCATTTTCAGCATCATTAGCATTATCGGTATCATCTCTATTTTGGGGATGTATATCATTTACCGCCTCACAGGAGGCAAGAAGAGCTTTATGTGGTATCTTCGCCACATTTAAGCTCTTTAACGGCTTCCTAAAGCATCTGAGCCGTTAATCAGATGCTATCCCAACCATCGAAAGATGGTATAATAAGGCTTGTCCAGCCATAACAATAGGGCAATCTCCCTTAAATGGGAGAGAAAAGAGACAGTATGTCTTACACTAATAACAGCATCATCACCATCAGCACCATCCTCGGTATGGATACCAATGCGGTTCAGGCAGAATTAAACATTCTACACGAGTTAATCAATTCCGCTGACCGTGGCTGCGGTCACGGCATTTTCAATGGTCTCACCCTTGAAGAGACCATTAATGCTCTGTACGAAGTGACAGTATTACCTCGTCCCATTGCTGGGGGAAGAAGTTTTACCCTCTCGGCGGAGGGGAAGCGGGTGTTAAGCTCGCTAACATTTTCAAGTCCCTTATTTGGGACGAGGGATGCCTAATTCATCCTTCCACCGCAGAGATTGCGGCAGCACTTGAGGAATAACTTCTCGACCTGAGCAAGTCGTTAAACTGCTCAACACCTAAGCATTGTTCGAGCCCACTATCCGCTCAAAAAAGGAGTTGATAGTGGGCTCCATAGAGTGCTTAGAGCAATAAACACTCTGCTTAATTATAGATTACCTACATAGTCTATAATTAAGTACCAAATTATGAAGGGAGTGATAAAATGTAGAAAATACTTTTCGTTAACTACTTCTACAGCTTAGTAGCTGTAAGAATACTCTACAACCGTAACTAAGAACCATTAGTTATAGTTATCGAGGAGACTATGTAGGTAGTCTCCTCATTGGAGATTATCTGGTAATAATCTGATATAAATCCACAAGAGCAGTTAAGATTGATGTGACAGCATCTTTCTTAACTGTCTCTGATTATAACACACTTGATAGAGAATGTCAAGTGTTTTATATAAAGTTCCTACAAATAAATAATGTATAGCTCAATAAGAGCGGAAAGGAAACAGAAATGGAAAACAATAAGATTATGACCAAACAGTGCAAATACTTGGTCGAAAACGGTATCTGTAATGGTAAGTCCTGTAAGACTTGCCATTACAATGATTCTCCTCAAAAGCAGGAGATTGCTCAATCGAGCATCACTTATGGTGCCGTAAAACGCTATAATAAAGGCGCAAACGGTAAGGTTTATAGAACCGAAGTAATGCGGTTCTAATAATAAGCGTTGTTAGAGGGACAGAGCGCAAAAGTTCTGCCCCTCCATAGAGTGCTTATTCGCAATATAAGCCTCATGCGAACCTACATATCCTACAATATGTAGTAGTTCCTCGCATTCTAAGGTAGAAAGGAGAAGAACTAATGCAATTAGTTAAATAGATTGATTATCGTTTTAACATTGTATCTTATGTAATCGTCTTAGACGGGTCTTGGATACTCTAAGTAAAATGAATCAACACGAGAGGGAAGTGTAGGCTTTCCTCTCACCCCTTGTTGAGTATTATATCACTTGATGAATCATTTGTCAAGTGTTTATAATAAATATTTTTTATACAGACAAGGAATAAGTCTATAACACCAGAAAGGACACAGAATTATGAAGAAGAAGGTCAACATGAACAGCATCAACAACAAGAACACTCTCGGCGTTGAACGTGTCAAAGTGGATATGAATTCCACATGGGCAAAAACTGTTCTCATTCCCGCTCTTAAGGAAATTAGGGAGAATCCTGCGCGTCCTTGGACGATGGTAAAAGTTCCTCTCAATCTTATCAATCTTTTTGAAGGGCAGAGAGACCTTAAGCATTCTTATCTCTCCATCCTTCGCAATTTTGATTATAAACGGAGTGAAGTTAAGTCGCTTAATTTCCGCGATGGCCATCTCGAATGCTGGGATGGACATCATACCATTGAATCTCTTAATGCAAAAGGGTATAAATGGGCTTGGTGCAGGCTCTTTGATGGATTAACCGTTGAAGAAGAAGCTTATTTATTCATGCACCAGAATGATGGCGTAACCAGAGTTTCTCCCGCAGATATGTTCAACTGTGCTCGGAAATTAAATCTTGAACCCGCAGTTTCCATTCTGAAAATTTGTGACAAATACAATGTCACAGTTGGAGGTAAGAAGGGCAATCTTCGTAATATCACTGCTCCCCGTAAACTCCTTCAAATCTATGATGAGTTTGGAGATGAAGGCGTAAATTACGCTCTTGGGCTCATTGATTTGAGTGGTTGGGCAGACCACGATAGTAAAGCTTTCGTGGAAGCCAGTCTCAACATTGGCTATCAGGCTTATAAACGTTATGGCAATGATATGCTTAAGACAATTAAGCTTGTTAAAGCTCTTGAACAATACGCAACGTCAACTGAATTTATTGACGCACAGCGTAAGGAGTTTAAAGATGTTTCCACAAAGCATCCTGAAGGATGCATGGGACTCTTTGTTGAGAAAGTTATTGAAGGCAAGTAAAAAGAAAGAACGACCCCCGCAACGAGTCGTTCAATCTTTTCCATTCTAAAAAAGTCGCTCCCGTATAGTGCGACAATCCCTCAGTTAGAGGAAGAAAGGAAGTGAATCATATATGACACTTACAAAGTAGGTTGATTACCAGCTTCGGTTGGTAGTTTACGCCATCTATGTTGGTGGCGTAATTGAGCTTTAAGGCACTAACTTAAAGTTCTGTTAGTAATAATCAATAGCCTCAAGGAGTGAGAGAATAATACGGGATTCCTCACTTCTTGAGAGGATTATACCACAGCATTCAACTTTTGTCAACATCTTTTTAAAAAATATTTGGAGGTTAAGTAAAATGAAAATTAAGGAAAATATTATTTTGGTCGCAGCACTCATTGCAACACTTTGTTCCATCTTCATGTTTTGGTTGGGGTGGGACATGGGAGAAAAGTCCCATGCCATCAAAGATACAACCTTATATTCCGAGGAAGACTTGACTGGTTCTTATAACGTAGGATATGAGGACGGGTTACATGAAGCTGAAGAAGCTTCAATGGCAAGTCACACTGAGATTGTTGAGAATTGGCTCTGCAATCTTCAGGACGTTAACATCAATGGGGATGTTATTCACATCATTGATGGCAATGGTGAAGAATGGATTATCACAGGGGAATAAAAGGAGGTGAAAATAATGACCCCGCAGGAAAAGCATGATTATCTTCGCGCACATAGCAGCCTTTGCGTAACTTGCGCAAATAAAGAAATTTGCGTACATTACAAACAATTCAACTCAAAGCGAGTTGAATACTGGTACAACCACGGCATTCACTTTAAGGTTGACCAGTGCCTTAATTACAAAGAAAAGGAGGTGTAGTAATGGGATTGCGTTGCAAATACCACGTCAAAGCCTACGTCGCACAGCTTGGAGGACAGTCCAAGCTATACGAAGGTGACGTGGTAGCCAGAAGTGAGAAGGACGCTTATGCCCGATTTGGTTATGTCATTAAGACGACCAAGATGGGCTTAAGCTCATCGGCTAAAGTAACGGTCAAGCCTATTGATTGTTATTTCAAATACTTTTTTTAATTTAGGAGGATAAAAGTATGTATCTTTATGTTGATTGCCTTGAGCGTGAAATTAATGTTCCACGAGTTTGTGGTGCTAATGCCGACGAAGCAAGAAAGTTACTGTTCACCGATTTCCTTGATGCTAAGGGAATTGACAACGAAGTAGTCACCAACTATGTTGAAATGTACTACTTTGATGAGGCGTGGGAATGGTTAAACGACAATGATTTCATAGATGATGAAAACTGCATTTCCTACGAGAATCCCGATAATATGTTTGCATATTGCGAAACTCGTAACCATGATAATTGGGATGCAAAAGTCTTCAAGTTGGAAACCACTAAGTCCAACATCAGCATTAAGCCTTAAATAAATAATAAGGGAGATGGGGTTAATACTCATCTCCCTTAATTTAAAGCAAACTAAACTTAAAGGAGAAATCAGTCATGAAATTCACAGCATTTTGCCCTAAACAGGGATGCAACTCTCACAAATTTGTTACTATACAGAATAATTTGGTTATCTGCAAAAAGTGTCAAATGCCTTGGTACTTAAATGAGCTCAAAATTCTTCCTCAGCTTGATGAGGACGAAATGAAAGTTATGGTCAACTCTAAAATTAAAAAGGAGGCTAAGTAAGATGACTGCAATGACGGGGAGGTATATGAATGAGGCTATCAATAACATAGATAGCAATAATAAGCTCAACCTTTTAATTGATACTCTTGAGCAAGCAGACATCAAAGCTTTACTCAAGGGTGAAACCATTACAGTGTTTCGCAAATTTCAACTTGAACGAATTGAAGAGTATTGTGCTTCAATTCATTTTCCTATTCATGTCCAGCCTTGTGTTGATGCAAGCCTGAATAGTATTTGGGCTTACAACATTAGCAAGGTGTTTAATTACAAGAGAAAGGAGGATAATCCCCAAGGGGGCAGGTACCATTATTAACAACAAAATAAAAGGAGGTGAAATAATATGGGTATGAACGAACATGAAATCCTACAAGCCCAAAAACATAATAAAATGGTAAAGGGACATGGCAAGTTCCGATACTACACAAATCGAGCCTTTAAAGATTCACGCCTAAAAGAGAAACCCGCAAAAATCAGTCAGCCTTTAAAGGATTTGACTGAGCGTTATATTCATCACGATGATGAATATTATCTGTACTAATCCAAAAGCCCAAAATTAAAATTTAAGGAGGATAAGTAAAATGAAACACATTTATGAAAAGGACACTTTCGTTACCAAGGACATTGCCGCAAAAATTAATAAGGCGTGTTCTTTAAGCTATCCCGAAGATTGGTTCTCAGAAAATGAAACTCCATTCACCCTTACCGTTAGCTTTTCTGATGGAATGGTAATGGATATTCGTTGCTGTGGCTCTCAGGATGCTCCCTCTTGGTGTGAGTCTGTTCTTTGGACTCCTGATGAAAACGGAGGTTTATATGAAATAAACTGTTCTGGAGCAGTTTATGATTCTATCCTCGGTCATTGGAAAATGGTTGCCCCTGATACTAAGAATGAATATATTGTCAATGTCAAAATTGAGGAGGAAACAGAAATGCCTACCAACAAAAACAACAAGGTGTTCAATGAGATGTTTATGCATTCTGCGACTAAGAACAACGTTCCCTATGCGTCAATTGATACACCAAACGGTCAATTCAGGATTTATCCTGAAATGGAAGAAGGGTATCATGGAGCGTTTATTACGTTTGTCCGTGATGGGCAGACAGTTGAACAGGACATTTGCATGGCAGAACTTAACCCTGACAATCCTAAAGAATTTTCTGTCAAAGTCTGGTCTGAGCCTCGCTCTGAAGAATATCAGGAGGATATTAAGTTCGGACAGTATATTGAGCCTCGCTGTCCTTACTGTGGAAACTATGGGGTTGAGGAAGTTGACAATTTCAGGAGTGAAACCAAATTCTTCTGTGAGTCCTGTGAAAACGATTTTCTGATGGATGAGGAAGGAAAATACACTACTCGTAATCGTGTCCCTCTTAAACCTTTTGAGGAAAAAGAAAAGGAACAGGAATAAAATCCTGTTCCCCACCTTTGTGAAATTCAGTCCCGTAACTGTTCACATAGATACAACAATCAGAAAGGAGTGATTGCCAATGCGTAAGCTTAAGTAGCTTGATTATACGCATAGTATCTATTACTTTGTAATAGTGCTAACTGGTTTCTTAGAGCTGTAATCTAAGAAATTAGAATGCGTACCACGAGAGATGAAGCATGGAAGTACGGGCTTCAAGTTTCATCTCTCCCATCTAAAATTCCAGCCCCGTAAGCTGTTCATATAATGAAACCCTTGTCTAAGGCGGAAAGGAGATGAAAGCCATGTAGAAAATTAAATCTATCAACTACCGTTTTAACGTTTACTATTATGTAATCGTTTTAACTGGTTTCCTTGAGCTATAAGGAAGCCTAAAACAATATCCTACAGAGTTAAGAGGTTACGGGTCTCTTGACTCTATAGGTATTGTAACACATCAAAAACCATTTGTCAAGAACTTTTTGAAATTTTTATTTAGAAAGGAATTCTGTTATGTCTAAGAAGTATGATTACAACAAGTCTGATATTGCCAATATTGTTGAGGAATTTAAGGCATTGCTTGTCGAACATGACTGCGCTGATGATGTTTGTATCTATTACAATAACGAACGCACTCGTTATATTGCCCATCTTTGGAACAAGGAAACTAAAAAGTTCGATGATGTAAAAGCTTGGGTCGATGAGGGTAAAGGCTTCCATCCTACCAAGTATTGTGAGTACGTTCCTGAAACCAATATCATCAGTTTCTCTTCTGAGGGAACTTTGTATGATTATATGTATTCAGGCACTCCTGAATGGCTTGAAAAGTTCGCTCTCAAATATAGTATGTACATTGAACACGCAACAAGTTGGTTCTTCTATTTTGCCCCTTGTAATGAATGGACTGACTTCGAAACTGATAACACTCCTGAACATAAACAGGAACCTATTACCCTTTTCCATCCTGAAGATTATGACGAAAATAAAATTCCTGCTATCAAAGCCATTGCTCAGGTTTGGGAAGACCTTTGCAGAATGTCTGAGGATAAAGGAAGCTGTGCAATTGGCTACGGTATGATTTTCAAATATGAAGGTCAGAAGTACAAAATGATTCCCCGTTCTAATAAACAAGGAGAATGGAGCTGGGAACAATGGGTAGACAAAATCAAGAACTACCTCTCCATTGTCGGTTGTACTGACATTGTTTGGCACTGCGGTCGGTTAGGCTAAAAATAAAAAAGAAAGGAAATAATATCATGGAAAAGACTTACACTGTCACGTTTGCCCATTATGGATTTGTCCAAGTTGAAGCTGAATCTGAACTCGACGCTTACCGTAAGGTCGAAGGCTATGGCAAAGAAGATATTTCTTGGTCCGATGATTTTGAAGCCACTGACGTTAAGGAGGAGGAATAAAAAATGAAATTTGAGAAAACTATTAACATTTCTTCGTCCATTGCAAGGTATGTAGAAGCCGCTTGTTCGGATGATGAAGAAAATCGTAGATATTGGTTAGAAGAAAAGGAGTCTTCTTATCTTCTTACAGTAAAATTTGAAAATGGAGTTGTAGTTGACTTCAAACTTTGTGGTTCAGACGAAGCCCCTTCTTGGTGTGAAGGTGTGATGTTTGTTCCTAATGAAAAAGGAACTTTGACAGAAGTTTCTTACACTGAACCTGAAGATACCATTCTTGGAGAGTGGGATTTTTGGTTGGGAGCAGATTGGTATCATATTTATGTGAGAAAAGAGGAAATAAATTACTGAATACTAATAACAACCTTTATGATTTAAGAAAGGAGGAATATTCATATGATTGTATACGCTTTAGTCCTTAGCACGAATCCTTGTTATAATAAGTTCAACAAAACCATATCACTTGAGTATGAGGTTAAAGAATCTGCAAAAAGTTTTGTCCGAATTAAACAACAAATTGACTCTCTTCCTATTCATCTTTCCAAGTCTAAGGAGTATCATCTTTGTGTAGGATTTGAATGCGTATATATGTTTGGGCGAGACAAAAACAATCTTTTTAAGACTTGGAAAAATATAACAACCCCATAAGCAATCAATTATTTTGAGTTAAGAAAGGAGGTGAAACATTATGTCTAATAAGATTTTGAGCTTCTGCCTTGGCGAAGAAAACGGCACCGCAATTCTCTGCGAAACTCGTGAGGAATTTCTTCAGCACATTAACGAAAAGATTAATGAAGCTGAAGAACGTGGTCAGGAACATTTCGACATGACCATTGAGAAGACTGAATGCTAATAACAACGTTTATTATTAAGGTTCAATAAAATTTACGTCACGTTCAAGACGTTAAAACGGAAAGGAATCTATTATGGCTAACATCAACAATAACAAGAAGTCCCTGAATCGTGTCCAGCTCATGAAGGAGAACAACAGCAACCTCGAATTTCTGTATATTGACGGAATCAAGGTCGGCGCAATGGGGTATGTTTCTGATGCAGACCGTGAAGCAGGTGTTGCTGTTATTCAGCGCATTGTTGACAACAGCAATAAGAAGGGATTAAATTTGGTGTTTGAAGTCATGTCTCAGATGAACTTCGAAGCTTCCATGAATGAAAACCACATTATCCCTGACGAACTGGTTAGAATCGAAGATAAAGACTGTGTTATTAGCTATCAGTCTAAAAAGATTTACGACATGGGAGGTGAAGAGTTGGCTGATGCTTCAGACATGGGAGATAATATTCCCAAGGAAGCTATTCGGGAGATTCTGAGGCTTCGTGCTCAGACTAAGATTCGTGAATTGGAAGAAATGGATGACATCGAAGATTATGAGGATGAAGGGGAGTAATTCCCCTCTCATCCCAATCATAAGAAAGTAATTTAAATTTTTAGTACGTTTTAAAATGTTTTAATTTGAAAGGAGTTTAGTATTATGTCTACTACTATTAATTTTAAAAAGGCTATTAAGTACATTAAATCTCTCCCTACTGTTCCTGACTCTGCTCTCACCCCCGATGTGATTATCAAGTGGGATAAAAGTAAATCTATTCATACTGAATGGGGTGGAAAAACAATCGAAACGACTCCCGTTTTTTATTATCCTAAGACGGGAATTGTTGATTTCCTTGAGGAAAATCCTGTCACTTATAAATATAATTACCTTTTTGATGACACCGAAGAAATGAAGTCCCCTTATGTCTCCGCCAAAAAAACCTGCGTCACAACGACTAAGCCTGAAATTTTCTCTTATTATGGTAAATACCATAAAGAGATTGATGCGTTTGAAGTTGCTTCTGTTAAAATGAAAGGAAATAGAGGTAAAACTGACGAAAAAAGAGTATGGGAATATACTGATATTAACAATGAAAGATATTTCCTATTTAGAAACGGAGAAGCAATTAAAGGATTTTCTTATCTTAAGAAAGATGGAAAATTCTACAATAAACCGCTTCTGCGCTGGCTAAGTGTTGACCTCAATCAAAATATTTACAATAGATATTTTGATAAACAGGCTTTGATTTTCCTTGAATTTAAGTATATGGACGATTATTTAAATCGTGAACTTTATTGGGCCCCATACAGAGTGGGACAGTGGTACAAGAAGGTTGTAGAGCGGCCCTTAAAAGAAGACACCGTAAAAAAATGTTTGATTGAATCTGAAGGTTTAAATGACTTCTCTGACGAATATTTATCTACCCTCTTTAAGTTAACCACGACACATACAGATGTTATATGCGTTCCCTATAAAGATGGGGTTGTAGCCAGATATTACATAATGCAAATACATTATGAAAGTGGTCATGTAACTTATCTGGAGAGATATAGATTTTTCTTTAGCGAAAAAGAGGAATTTATTCTTCAAAAGAGTCATAACAAATGGACAACTTGTGCTGCTAATAATTGTTATCAGCAAGAAACTCCTGAAAGCATTGTGAACTTTGAAGAGTTAAGAAAGATTAAACGTATTAATAGATGCGTCGATGTCTTACTTAACAACAATTTTTTGCGCCAAGAAAATTTTCTTGTAAATCTTGTTTGCATTCTAAAATATCCTATCGTTGAGAAACTCGGAAAAGCTGGCTATAAGTATCTTATGGCCCAAATGATTCTATCTCCAATGACTACGTTAAGAGATAATTTTGGTACGACTCCTAAGAAAACAGGAACATTATATGAAAACTTAGGAATGAATAAAATTCAGCTAAAAATACTCGAACAATTTAGAAACCCATATGGACATTATTCTTTGCCAAGTATCAAATTCATCAAGCAAATTGGAGGTGACGATGTAATTCATTGGGATGAAAAGAAATCCCGAAAAATTTTTAAATTTGCTTATCAAGCAGCAAATTGGTCAGGATTGGTTTTAAAAGAAAATCATCTTGGGGCCCCTGATTATCTCAAATGGAGCGGAGCAAAAGAGTTTGTTCCTACAGACCAAGATAGAAAGAACCTTAAAAATCTAATTAATCTTCAAGACAAGACTCCCGATACTGACGTTGTTAGATTGTTTAGAGATACGGTTTATACTATGTGTGACCGTGTTCACGAGATTCTTCCTAACATGAATCCATTTGAAGCTCGAACTCTTAGAGATTTGGAATGGATGCACAACCAGTATACTGACATCGCAAACGCACAAAAACATAACAATCTAAAAAAAGATGGTCGATGGGATGAATTTAACAAAAAGAGAATCGAAGTTTACGAAAGGATTGGTGATGAGTTCGAAATCATTGTTCCTCGTGAGCCGAAAGACATTGTTAATGAAGGTGCAAGTCTTAACCATTGTGTTGGAGGTTATCTTGAATCTGTTGCATCTGGACATAAAACAATTCTCTTTTTGAGAAAAGTTTTCGACCCAGATAAGAGCTTCTATACCATTGAAGTTGACGGCTCTCGTATCGTTCAGATTCATGGCAACCATAATAAATGGTTAGGTAACAATCCTGAAGCTATTCAATTTGTAATTGATTGGCTCAAAGATGCTCATATTTATTGTGCTCACAAAATTCTGTTCAATCTTGGTCAAGGATATTCTGGCAGCGGTAATAACCTTGACCAAAGCAATTACAAACTTAATCAATTTGTGATTGTATAAGGAGGTTAAAATGAAAAAACGAGATAGTCCTTAAAAAACCGAGGGCTAATAACAACATTTGCGTATTAAGAAAGGAAGTAAAATTATGAAAACCTTAAACGTAACTGTGAACTGTATTGGAGTATATAATTTCTCCATTCAAGTTCCTGATGAAATGACCATTGACGAAGCTATCAAATATGCTTCCAAGCATTTGGATTTAATTCCAATGCGTCAGGTTGAATGGGTTGGAGATGCTAACCTTGATGAAGAAAATTGCGATTTTGATGATTAACAAACATTTTTTAATTTAAGAAAGGAAGTAAAATTATGTCTATTATCTATTCTCCGTATCAGGGTACTTACCATAATGATGAATTCGTTGGATACGAAAGGGCTAAGAAACTCATCAGAGAATGGGATATGTGGGAAAAGTGCTTCCCAACCCATGTCCTTCTTTGGCTCGTAAATGAGAAAATCAAAATGAGTGATGTCTGTGGTATCAAGTATATCCCCGTGTCTTCGTCTTCTGGAAATCGTGAATACTACTCCCAAAACTATCCTCTTATCCCTGAAATCACGAAAAATTTTACGTTCACAGAAGAGATGAATGGTTGGAGAAGAGACCATTGCGAAGATGCTTACCAGTATGTTGTCCCTCTTGACTATCAGAGTGTCTATCTTAGAGAAATTTTCAGAGAAGCAATTCTCATGGCTTATCCTTATCTGAAGAAGTATAAGTTCAAGGCTTATGCTCCTACTTATAACTCTGGTTCCTGTGACATTTACATCAAAATGCCTTATAAGCATAATGGTGAAGAAGTCGATGTAAACCTTTACTGTCCTCTTGAAGCATTGTTGAAGAAAAACCCTGAGATGATTTATCAGAGGCATTTTGGCTATAACTCCAACTACTATGAGAACCAGCCCGAACGCAAAGAACAGATTGTTGGTGTCCTCAAGAGCCAGAAGTACAAATCTTTCTGTAAAAAGGTGATGGAGGGTTAATCCCTCCCACTTTTTTAGTTTAATCCCTTGACAAATCATCTAAGATGATTTAAAATAAACTCAAATGAAATTTGGAGGTATGAATATGAAATCCAAAGAACCCATTAGACACATTTGGCAAAATTACGACCTTAACCTTGAGGATTGGAAGGAGGGATTACTCGAAAACAGAGAGTTGAACGAGCTTCCGACTGACGTTGACGATGACACGCTCAGAGAAGAGATGTATGAGCTCAATAACAATTATCTCGATGATGAACGGATGAATCTCAACATCAAAACCGAAGGTCGTATCGTCTGTATTGCAGACCTCGGCTTTTGGAATGGACGTAGGCTTGGATATAAGCTTTATGGTAACAATATCAGAGAATGTCTTGAGTTCTTCGGAAGTTGTACCTATGCTGATTTCTATGTAGACCGATATGATTTCGGATGCCGTCAATCGCATCATGATGGGGTCCATGTTTGTGTCTTTAGAGAGCTTAAGCCAAGCATCAGTTCTGACCAAGCTGACAATTTCCTCTGGAAAGTCTACAATGGCACAGTTACCAAGAAAGACATCACCAGATACACCCGTTCCCTTGCGCCATACATTAAGAAGGTATATGGGTGGAAGTAATTCCACCCTTACCATAAACAACAAATTATTTATTAAAAAGGAGAAACAAAAATGAAAATTGAAAACGTCATCGTTACTGAACTTGGCTACCTTGATGCTCTTGACATTCTCAGGAATGATTTGAAGTCCGACACATCTATGTCCAAGGAAGATAACGACAAAGCTCAGAAGCTTGTAGATGAGCTTTTTGGGATTCTTTGGAAGTATTCAGCCTAAAAGATAAAGGGGGAGCATATCTCCCCTTATTTTTCAAAAAGATTTTTAGATTATTTTATCTAAAGTCCTTGACAAATCCAAACTTCTGTGATATAATTATCTCAACAAAAATAAAAAGCTGGCGAGCTTAAACGCAGAAAGGAAATATTATGGGTATTCTTCAGTTCAATAGTGAGAAAGTCGCTCCTATCGCTTCCCGTTTTGACAATGTTCAGCGCACTGTTTTCACTGATGATGTAAGTAAGGACATCGCCTCTGCTGGCAATCTTGCTCAGGCTCTCGAACTTTCTGGGCTCAACTATAAGGTTGAGAAGTTCCCCTTGCAGTTTACCCAGCCTGTTGTTCAGATGATGGGAGATAAGCAAATTATGGTTCAGACTCCTTATGCAATCAAGGATAAGGTTGCAACGGTTCGTACTGATACCATGCAGTCCCTTGGCATTGTTTCTCCCAACTATGAGATTCTGAATAACGAGGATGCATTTGACTTCCTCGACTCTCTTGTGGAAGAAGGCGCTCACTTTGAAACCGCAGGGAGTTATGGAACTAATGGAGCTAAGAATATCATTACCATGAGTACGGAGGGAATGAATATTCTTGGTGATGATTATAAGCCTTATCTCCTGCTTCAAAACTCCCACGATGGAAGCAGGGCAATTTCCATTTCCTATGTCAGCATTCGCATTTTCTGTTCCAACTGTCTTGCTCGTGCTCGCAAGGGAATGGTAAATGAAATCAGTATTCGTCATAGTTCTTCTATGAATCATAAGCTTGAGGCAGCACGTCTCACTCTTATGGGACAGAAGCAGTATCTTGAGGAATTCAAGAAGGAATGTGAAGAATATGCAAAGATTGATTTCAGTGAAAATCAATTCTTTGAGATGGCAAAGGAACTGTTCTCTGTTCATGCTGAGGATAAGGACATTATCCAGATTCGTAACCTTTGTCAGATTGATTATCTGATGAAGTGCTATAAGGCTAATGACCTTGATAATTTTACCAACAGTGGAATTCGTGCCTTGCAAGCCGTAGCAGACTTTGAAAGCCATCCTGTCGCGCTTCGCACTGCGAAGACTCCTATGGGCTTTACCGCTGTTATCAACGGTATGCCTCTTCTCAATCGTGTGTATGATATTGTGGGTGAGGCGGCGTAAGCCTCACCTACTTATCAAATAAAAAATCTATTTTAATTCAAAGGAGAACAAAATCATGACCAGAATCATTAACAAGGAAGAAGCCAAAAAGCAGTATTTAGAAGCAGTTGATGTCGTTTGCATGGATTGTGCTTTCTTATCTGAAGAAATGTGTGAAACTTACCTGTTCGAAAAACTGCTGACTTCATGAATAAGGAATCTTAATTTTAATTTTACTAAAAAATATTTATTTTAAAGGAGAACAAAATCATGACTAAGACCATCAACAAAGAGGAAAGCGTCAAGCGCTATCTGGAAGCTGTGGACATTGTTTGTTTAGATTGTGCTTTTCTTTCAGAAAAAGAATGTGAAAAGTGTCCTGTTAGAAAAACTGTTGACCTTATCAACAAAAATTCTTAAATTAAAAGGAGAATAAAATCATGACTAAGACCGAAATCAGCAATCTCAAGTCCCTCATTAGCACTTTCTGTCGCAATGAAATCAATCACAATCGTTGCACCGCTGACACCTGCGAATTTTGTCCTATGAATGCTGCTTATGAAAAGATTCAGGATTCAGAATCTTCCGACGAAGAAGAGTAAAGCTCACAACAATTAACAAACCCTAAAAACAATTTTATTTTTAAAGGAGAATTATCATGAACAAGAACGAAGCTATGACCGTTATCAACAGCATTCATCGTGGGACATTCGTAAGTATTGGGTGGTGCTCAGATTTACCTCTGACTGCCGCAGCAAAGAAGGCTGGTCATGTAGCCTACAAGAAGACTCTCGCAACTGTCCGCTTCGGCATCAATCGTACAAACAAGGCTTCCATCAAGGCAAAGATGGAACAGGGCTATGTTCCTCAGCAGAGGACTTGGGGAACTTATCTCGCTGGTTCTGACCGTTTTATCGAGCACACCAACAAGGCTGGTGAGCATAACCTCTATGTTGTTGCTCACAGCACTCCCAACAAGTCTAAGGTCAAGTATTTCCTTGATGGAAAGGAAATCAAGAAGACTGACCTTCAGGCAACTGGGCTTATTCAGGCATCGTATTTCAACAAGCTTGACGAAAAGCCTGATGTTCTGACCATCAAGTTAGAAAATCTTGCTTTTGTTGGCAAGAAGAGCTTTTAATTAACAAAAAAGAAAGGAGAATAAACATGACCATTAAAGAAAGAGCTCAAGTTCTGTATGATTTTTCGTCCTGTCCCAATGGAAAAGAATGTAAAGAATGTGCCGCTTCTGGTGTAATGTGTGATGTTCCTAACATAAGAGAAGCAAGAGATGCTTTTTTCAGAGAGTTGGCAGTTGTTTTTTTTGGCGCTACCTGACAACGAATAACTACATCTAAAATAAAAGGACGGGTAGTTCATAGCTACTCGTCCTTTTTATTAAGCTCCTGCAAAGCTTAACTTTCCCTATAGAGGGAGAAAAGAGGTGATTTCACATGAGTAAAATCATACATATTGATTATACTTATAATACCTGTTAGGTTGTTATTATTAAGCATAGAAATTAATCCCACTTGATTTCTTGCACAAGTCACAATCTATCTGAGGTTGCAGGTCTCTTTTAGATTGTGACTTGATTATAGCATATCTTTACACATTTGTCAAGTCTTTTTTCAAAATTTATTAAAAAATATTTGGAGGTATTAAAAATGGTTAGAGAGTTTAAAAATGACAATGGAATTACTTACGAAATCGTTGCGGAGAACAAAGAACTTGACCGCACCCTTCTTTGTGCATGGACTGATGATGGTTGTCCTCGTTATGTTGGTGCTTGGGGCATCGACTATCAGCGCAAGTATTGGGCTCAAGGTCATTACTTTATGGATAATCTTCAGGCGGCTGTTGATTATCTCAATGGCAAAGATAAGAATGAAAGTCCTGACCACTACGTTTCCATCAAGGATTTCATTCGCACCCTCTCCAAAGATACCCAAATCGCAATCTACAACACATCTAAGAGTGAATGGATGGTTGGAAGTGACTGTACCTATGATACTGTTGGATTTTGGGATTGGTCTGACCTTTCCGATGAGCTGTTTATTGAAAATGTTGAACTTCATCATGACCCCGAGGCGGGAGATGGTCTTTGGATTGATGTGAGTCCAGACCCTCGTGACTAAAATAAAACAAAAGAGAGCAGTAAAACCGCTCTCTAATGTTTCCAGAGTCCCACAACTCTGTTTACATATCATCTTATTTGAAAGGAGACGATTGTATGTAGAAAATCATCTACGTTGATTACATCGACAATATTGTTTGTGTCTTCATTATGAAGCACCGTAATTAATCCACCCCTTTAATTACGCACAGTAGAAGAGGATGTGGGTCAACTTCTTCTACTGTGGACAGTATAACATATCTCAACCTGTTTGTCAAGCATTATTTTACAAAATTTTTAAAAAATCAGGAGGTTAGTATTATGTCTTATACTCTTTATCATGGTTGCATCAAGTCTGCTGTTGAGCCCATCACGCATGGTGAATATGGTCTTGAGCATGGAAACAATAAGATTGTTCACCCTTGGTCTTGTGCAAATGGAGATACAATCTTCTTTCACGATGCTACTCTTATGAAAAAATCTGAATGTGTTTACGACGATGATAATGAAACAGCGATTCAGTATTGTATTGAACGTTGTAATGAAGCAGCTCAGATTCAGAATGCTTGTTTACCTCATCCTTTTGATACAACCTGTGTTCTTGAGGTTACTTTTTATACAGACAGCTTCGATGAGCCTATCAATTCTTGGGATGACATTTGTGTTCCTGATGATAGTTGTCCTAATATGCCTACTGCTGTTTGTATGTAGGCTGATACTTTTAATCAGCTTGTGGAAGAAGGAAGAATTAGCTTCAAAGTTTATGAATTTGAATTTTTCTCTAAACTTGCTCTTTGTTATATCGCAGGTCTTGCTACTGCAAATTCGCTCTTCAATAAAGACTGCCTTTCAGAAAATGAGCTCAAAGCTTGTGAAACGATTTCTCAGGAAGGTTATTACTTTGAAGACCTATTTATGCCTAATAGCGTAGACATTTATAAAATTGAGCCTGTTAATTTAAAGAATTCTAAGAAAGATTTTTAAGGAGGTTTCACAAAATGAAAAACAAAGTCTATCCCGTCAAGTACGCCAAGCAGTCCAGCATTCCCCCTTTTCTTAAGTCTCATATCGAATCTTTCCCCAATGCAGGTCCTCGTCCCAATATCACTGGTATGCGTCGTGTTTGGGGAGAGTCAAACCAGCGTAAACTCTTTCTCATTATGATGGGTTCTTATCTTTACAATGTGAATTGGGATACCTATTCTCGGGTTTAAACAAACCATTAACCATAAACCATTAACCATAAACAATAACAATTTTAAGGAGGATTTCAAAATGGTTAAGGACAATACTTACAAAACTATCGGTCACAGCGGTCTGTGGAGCATTATTGATTTTCAGCAAGTCAATGACAAGCTTTATTGTCTCCTTGAACATAATGTTTTTGGAGATGAAACTCCTTGCGTTGTTGTGGATGGAAGTGAGGTGAAAATGCTTAAGCGTAGGATTGGTGCTGTTCCTGAGTTTCAGAAGGAAATCTGCGAAACCTACGATGGACTTCTTACCGCTCTTAATGAAAACGAAATCATCACCGATGATGAAAAGGAGTTCCTTGAGAATGGAGGTGAGGAATGTAACCCCGTAAAGAAATGCCCTAAGTGTGGACGGAATCTTTATCCTTCTACTGTTGAAGGCTACACTTATCAGTGTTTCCATTGCGATGAAGATTTCTATACCATTGAAGTTGCTGATTAAGAAAGGAGAATTATCATGGATAAAAGCTATCAGGCATTAATTCAGGCTATCAAGAACCGCGACCTTTATGATTTCATTAGCAATAATGGTCATAATTACAGCAAGACAGACCTCATCAATATCATTAAGGAACTGGACTACGCTTTTTATCACCTTCCCAATGCTCGCGCAGAGTATTCTATGGGTGTGGACGATTGTGCAGACAATCTCAGCGACCTATGGGCGGAGGATTAATTCCTCTACCCCTTTCCTCTAACTAATCCAAAACAAACTTACTAAAATTTATTTAAAGGAGAATTATCATGGAAATCAAGAACACTAACACTATCAACAACATCAAGGGCACTGTCGAGTATAACACTCAGGAAGATTTGGAGCTTGTTATGGCTCTTAACAAGCTCAATGAAACCAAAAATGCTTTTATGAATGCAGACAAGTTCTATACCCCTAAAATCAATGCTATGGGTGAGGCTAAGTGGTTTGCTATCTGTGAACAGCTTAAGCCCCTTCTCGCAATTATGAGGGAAGCTAAAATTGACGTTATTCGCGCCAGATATAATGACGATGGTACAGCGACTCAATACCTCATCTCAATCAATCCAAATACTGAAAGAATGTATTTCATGGGAGGTGGTTGGACTAATGAAAATCTTTCCATTACTTCTCCCGTTTTTAGTCCCAATAATTCCTTACAGGCATTTGGCATTGAAAAAGCTGGTTTTATTACTCGTTGGGAAGAGTATAATATTTATACAAATCTTCGTAACGACCTTTTGCGTAGAATTGAAGAAAAGACTGAAAAGATGCAGTCTAAGACCAAAGACCTTATTGACCATTTTGCTGATGTTCGTGACCACAATTAAATCACGCAATAAAAATTATGTCCAATATTTATATCTTAATGGAGGAAAGTTTTATGCCTACTGTTCACACTCTTATCCCCGCTTCTTTCTCTCGCAAAGACACTGCCACTTACACCCTTGACGACATTAGAAAGGAGGTGAATGAAATTTGTATCTGGTTAGATTATATCTGGGGACACGAAAAAAAAATGCAGGATATTCAGTTCCATATCGGATGGAACGAAAAGCCCAGACCTAAATCTCTAGGTCTTTGCCACAAGGACAGTGACTATAAATATGTCCTCACATTTTCTCATCGGTACTTTGAGGCAGCCCTTCCCAGAGGGGTTCATGAAGTAATTCTCCATGAAGTCCTTCATGCTACTAAAAATGGCATGAAACATACTGGTGAATGGAAATATAAAGCTAATTATGTTTCCAATTTTACAGAGTTCAAAGTAACTCGTTGTGTAAATCCTGAAGATGCTCCTGCATGGTATGCTCAGGAAATTGCTGCTCGACTTGGAGGGGCAAAGTATCAGGTTTACTGTCCTGTTTGTAACAGAGTAGTTGCTACAAGGTCAAGAATGTGCAAGCTTATTGAACATCCCGAGCGTTATCGCTGTGGTAAATGTTACAGCAATAAGCTTGAGGTGAGAACTTTGTTTTAAGGAGATAATAGCCAATGAAAATTTATGTGCGTAACATTAAATGGAATCTTGCGGATTCGCAGGATTCCAGTCTTTATCCTGAGCAAGCCACCATTAAAATTCCTGATAATTTCAACGAAATTTTTACTAAAGATGAATTAATCTTGGGAATTAAAACCAGACTTATTTCTACCTTTGGTACACAAATTGTCAGTGCTGAATACCAGTTTAATCTTAAGGAGGAATAAAAATGAAAAAGTATATGTCCACTGGCTATGCATGGATTCCTGACAATGAAAATACAGCAAAGACCCAACTTCATGTCTACACTTTTGACAATGAAGATGAGTGGTTTGAAGCTAATGCTGCTCTTGAAGATTTCAAATCAAAGCAAAAATATCTGAACAATTTGGGTTACGTCAGTGACCCAATTCCTGTTGAATCCATTGCTGGTGCAACTTATACCCATTATGAGATGTATCTTACTGGCGATTTCCTTATTATTGAGGAATCTGTTATTCTTGACGTATAAAAAATGAGAGACAGAACTCACACTTCTGTCTCTCTTACTCGCTACCCGTATAGCTATTTTACGTTCATTGGGAATAGAATTGAGGTGTTAATATGTAGATTTCAATCCATTTAAAATGGTTCCTAAATCAATCTTTCATTTAATTTAAAATGATTGGTATAAGTTATTTAGGCTACTTTAAGCTTTAAATAAGCTTAGGCGGGATTGAACTTCCAACCTTTTCATAAAGATATTATAATATATCTTTTCCCGTTTGTCAAGTGTTTCCCCAAAAATATTTTTAAGGAGGCTGTAATATAATGGCTAAGTCTAAATACAACACAACTTATAGAGATTATTTTTATCTCAAGACTCTTCATGATGAATCTGGACGTGAATTTAAAATCTTCCGTCCTGTTGTCAGTTGCGGAAAGTACATTGTTGAGTGGAGAACTGATGCTCCTACAGAACCAATTGATTTTGCTTCTGTCCTTATTCAGTTCCCTTCTCCCTTTGTTGATGATGATACATATGACATCCTCAATGTTTATCGTAAAGGACGTAATTATAAGTCCCCTAAAATGACAAACAAGTATCGTCTTGTCATTGACAAAATCGCAGCACAGATTCGCTCTTGAACAAAATCATTTAATTTAAGGAGGTATTACAATGTATTGCACTGTTCAGTCCGACATTACTTCTAAGAACACTTCCATCAACTCCAAGAAGCTTCCTGCTATCTACAATCGCTTGAATTGGGATTCTCTTCATGAACGTTGGGCAAAGATTACCAAATTTGACCGAACCCCCATTGTCCTTGATTTCGGCTGTGGTCGCTATACTGACCATATTGAGCAGTTCCTTACTACTAAGGGTTTTATCTTCAGAGGATATGACCCGTTCTGGAAGCCTGTTGAAGAAAACAATATTGCTTTGTCTTCGGGGCTCTGTTATGACCCTTATATTGTTATCTGCTCTAACGTTCTTAACGTTATTGCTGATAAAGAAACAGTAAAAGAAATTCAGACATATATTCGTGATTTTTCTTTCTCTGCTTCTCTTGGAAATAATCTGGTAAGAGAACCTTCTTTCTATTTCATCACAGTTTACGAGGGGAATAAGTCTGGTATTGGTCGTATGACTAAGCCTGATTGTTTCCAGCGTAATGAAACTCTGGATAATTACATCTTCCGTTATGAGGATGTGATTTACAAGAACACCATTACCACTGAAAATGGTAAGATGTTTCTTAAGTAAATCAATAAACAGCTTTAAACAAATCAAATTCTAAAAGAATATTTGGAGGTATTTATTATGGGTCAGCGTTCTCAGATTTATGTCATCTACAAGGACAATCAGAATCGTGATTGCATCAGTGCCACTTATTTCCAGTGGAACTATGGTGAGCGTATGATTAGTCGTGCTCGGTATCTTATGGGGTGGATTAAAGCGCAAAACAGTTTGTATAACAATCTGTATTCAGATTATCTTCCTTTTGTTATTTATAAAATCCGCTATGTCGCAAGTGTTAACTTTGATTACAAAGACGTAACAATTGGAACGGATTTAATTGAAGAATGGAAAGAAGTTAGGAAGCAATATCCAAATACTAATCTAAATGATTACATCTTTAATGCTGACAACAATGATGGTTGTCTTTTCATTGATGCCCGTATTCCTAAACAACTGAAATATGCTTTTACAACTTATGATTATAAGGATGGTGTCATGGGACCTGAAGCTTATCTTAAATGGGATGGAACTCCTCAGAAGATTCGAGATACCAAATTCACTAAGCGTAACATTAATTGGATTACTCATAATGCCAAGCTTATGAAGAAAGCTGAATTCGAAGCTATTCTTAGAGCAACTTATTATATCTTTTAATAAAAAGAGAGACGGTTTCATTTAACCATCTCTCTGTTTATAGGCTACTCATTCGTAGTCACTTTATTTAGAAAGGAAGTGAAAATATGTAGCGAACCATTTTCGTTGACTATGTTAGCAGCATAGTTCAGGTGTTTATCATCAAGCACCGCAACTAACGAATGAGTTGACGAGAGGTGGAGGCACATCTCTGCCTCCCATTGATGATAATATAGCACATCTTCTTGAGCTTGTCAAGAGGAAAATTAAAATTTGGAGGTTTTATTTATGGTTAAGTCTGTTAACAACAAGAAGGAATTTGCGCTGTCTCGTGAGGAATATATTCAGCATCTCTCTATGAGAACCAACGAAATCCATGTAACCAACAAGAACTCTAAGACTGGTATGGGGGTTCTCGATATTGCAGTTCCTACTTGTTGCTGTCGTGAAGATGCTCCTTGTAAGAAGGATGGTTGCTATTGCATGAAGGGTTGTCAGACGATTACTTCTGTTCAGGCAGCATATCTTCGCAATCTTCGTATCTATAATAACGACCCTGAAGATTTCTGGGGGCAGGTAGATTTCAAGCTTAAGCATTCAGGTTTAAGCCTTTGCAGATTTTTTGATGCTGGCGACATTCCTGATTATGATTTCTTTGAAGGTATGGTCAAAACCGCTCTTAGAAATCCCAAAATTAAGTTCATGGCTTTCACAAAGAAATATTTCATTGTGAATGAATGGCTTTCTGAAAATGAAAAGCTTCCCAAGAACTTAAACATCATCTTCTCTGCTTGGGATAAGAACTGGGCTGTTCCTAATCCATATAACCTTCCTGTGGCTTATGTAGATTTCAAGGATAAGTCTAAGAATCCTGAATTTCCCAAGTCTTATTCTACTTGTCCCAATCAGCATGATAAGACTATCACTTGCACGGTTTGTCAAAAGTGCTGGAATAAAAAGATTAAAACTGTTGTATTCCAGCAGCATTAATGTTATAATTTTATAACTTGTTCACATCGTTAATTAACAACGCAATAAACAAGCTGTCCTATCGGCTATACGGGGAGAAAGAAAATCTTTATGATTACTATTGTCCAAAACAAATGTCGTGCCACTCTCAAAATTACTAACGATGAAACTTTTGAGGAGGCTACCGTTATGCTTCAAACCGATGAAGAAACAAATACTCTGATGTATAATTTGCTTCGCGGTCTTATGAAAGGAGAAAACTAATATGTCTATTATGACAAAGAAGGAATTTTTCGCGCAGAATATGTCTAATCTTTATCCCATTGCTTATCTCTCTGTTCTGGGAGGTTTGGAAATCTACAAAATTGAATACGACATCAACGATTCCTTGTTCTGTGCTGAGGGAGCTTGGATTGGAAAGAAAACTAATCCCAAATATCAGCACAAGCTTCGCATCTATTCTAACATGAATGGAGAGGCTTATATCAAGATTCGTGGACAGCGTTATAAGCTTTGTGACGCTATTCGTACATTCTTTAATTAAAACCAAAATAAAAAAAGGAGAATTAAAATGACTGCTTGGATTCGTTCAGATAAATATAGCACGAAAAAATATCCTGTATATTTTCATCCCACTTACGAATATGCTCTTGCTAAAGAGAAATATTCTCGTCCCCATTGGTGTTTGCTTAAGAAAATTGAACATGATGAGGCACGAGGTATTTCTCGTTGGGAGTACCTTGAGCATTTCTTAAGCAACATTACTTTTAATGAGGCTAAGAGATGGTTTGAAAACAGCAAGTACAACACAAATAATAAAGAGGTTTAATTATGAACACTATCAACACCACATCTATGCTTTCTCTCACCGAGCAAAACAATGCTATCATTACTGAAGCTGTGAATGCTGTCTTGTTTGAAGCCATTGAACATTTTAATCAAAGACGCACCAAACGTTCTGCTGATGATGAGCGATATTTCTTTAAAAAGTCAGAAGTGGAAACTGTTTTGTCTAATCTGCTTCATCCTGAATGGGTGAAAGTAAAAATTGAATAGGATGTTGACGGAATCACTCCTTTCTGTTATACTATGGATTACAAGGTAATCCATCGTACTACAAGAAACAGGAAAGAATCTAAAAGCGTCGCTAAAACCGATATTGAAAAGGAGGTTTAATCATGTATTGGGTTACGTTTTTCGATGGCAGTTCTAAGGTCATGTCCGATTTTGAGCTTGATGAAATCATTGAGAATGAAGATTCTCGTGATTCCATTGTCGAAATCAAAGACATGGACGAGGGTATCATTCTTGATACCCAGCAGATGATTCTTAATCGTTTACGCTAAAAAATTTAACTTTGAAAGAGGAGATTTATTATGAACACCATTAACATAAACACTGATTTCTATTATGTTGAAGTTTATTTCTTAGATGAGAATGGAGCTGAAATTACCAGCATTTGCATCAAAACGAAGATTCCTCCGCTTGAGTTTAATGATGATTGCGAAATTCGTCTTAAGTCCTTTTTATCTGAGGACTTAAAATTTCTCGACGCAACCAATATCGGTGACATTTGTTATATCTCGAAAGAACTGGCGGAGGATTGTTATGATTGTTCTAACATTGACAATTGGCCGATGTTTGAATAAAAATATTTTTTAGAAAGGAGATGGTTTTATCACAGTAGAAGGCGTTATTATCGTTTTGGGTACGACATGGTTAGTGTTGTACTACTTCCTGAATAGGGAAGACTGATTTTAAAAGAAAGGAGTGTTGCCTATGATGTTGTTTTTATTCTCGCTTTGTTGGGTGTTCTGGTGGGTTGGAGCTATTCAGGCTGGTTTTACCGATGGCTTTATGAATCCTATCAGTTTATCCATTTTTGCGTTTATGATTGCTTTTGTCATTCATTGCGAAAGCGAAATTAAACGTGAGAAGAAACAGCGAAAACAGAGAAGGGCTCAGGAGAAAGCCGAACTTCCTCCGATTATTTCTAAGAAATATGAGGATATTGAAGATTGGTTTAACTCTAAAGAGTATCACCAACTTTGTTATCAATTATGTAAGATTCCTTAAATAAGGAATGGGTGGGTGGATGGGACTTATAGAAAGGAGGAATCCTAATGGAAATTGGAGATAAAGTTGGACAATTTATCTACATGGGTAAAGATGAGGAACACAATCAACATGAAATTGAGCGCGTAAAAAATGGTGAAATAAAAATTCCTGCTCAATATTTTCTCTGGAAGTGTAAGTGCGGTAATATTATTAGTCGCCAAAAACATCCAATAGAGCATGAAATTATTATTAGTTGCGGTTGTTCACCTCGTCCCCGTCCTCGCAAATTAAATCAATATGAATTTTTCGATGATTATGTCATAGGTCATTTCAATGGAAGAAAAGAAGTCTTTTATATTGATTTAGAAGATTACGAAAAAGTCTCTCAATATACTTGGTTTTATCATAAAAATGGGTATGCTTATGCTGAAAGAGATGACTTTGAAGATGGTAAACGTCGCAAATTTTATATGCATCGTTTTATCATGGGTGACAAGGATGAAGAATATGACCATAAAGATAGAAACGGTTTAAACAATCGCAAAGAAAATTTGCGCCCAGCTACACACCTTCAAAATAGTTGGAATATCTTGAGAGATAAAAGCAATGATAGACATCCAGTTATAGGTGTAATCTCTCCCAAAAAAGAAACTTGGAAATGGAGAGCTTTTATTCGAGTTGATGGGCAATATCATTATTTAGGAGCTTTTCTTACTGAAAACGAAGCAATTATAGCTCGTTTAAAGGCAGAAAAAGAATATTATGGCGATTTTGCGCCTCAACATCATTTATTTGAACAGTATAATATCCTTTAAACTGTAATACAATGGGTAGGTAGTAGGGTGGGCGTATTACAGTCACAAACCAAAAGAAGCCGAAAACTTGTGCTTCTTTCCTCTAACGGGGTTCTATTAGTACGCGGGTTTCCGAGGCTCCACTATGAAAAGCGGGGGCTTTTTTACCCCCACCCACCACTCCCTTTTTTATTCTAACGAGACCCGCCCCCTTTTTCCTGCCTTTAAAGCCCCTCTTTTTTAATCCCGCCGACCCCCTTTTATTTCTTCTTAATAACGCCCCGATTTTTTAAATCCACGTCTACCCATCAAATTATCCTACCCTACTTCACAAAATCAAATCTGAGTCCTCTTTTCTTATTAATAAGAATATTTTCATTCCAAACTCAGCCCATTCCATATTTCTTTTGTTCTTAATAATAAGGTTTTGCTTTCGCAGATTCAACAGAAGCTCTCTCAAAAGATAACTTGCCATTGAAAATTCTCGTTTAAATTTCGCTCCAAAATCATTACTAATAACAATAGCACAAAATCACACAAACAAAAAAGAGACTGAGCTAAAACTCAATCTCTTTATCTTTTATCTTTCTGTTTACTTGTCCTTATTTACTTATCTTTATTTACTTGTCCTTGTTTTTGTTCTTCCTATATTCAGCAAAACGCTTAGACGCAGCAACTTTCTGTTCTTCTGTAATAGTACGAGTGGCTGGCTTCTTAGGCATTCTTACCCAAGTCTTAGGAATAGAAATAGTCAAATGAGGGCTTTCTTCCTTTGTCCCATCAATTTTAATTTTACAGTCCTCTGGAAACTCTTCTACCATTTTAAGCATTCTTGTAATGATAGGCGTAGAATCAGAATACCATGTTGCCTCATTGTCCGAAGTAAGATAATCAATACTAATCTCAGCCATAATATTTTCTCCTTAATTTATTTTAATTAAAATTAATTTATTTTGAATTGTTTCGTATTTTTTCATATTTATTTCATGTTCAAAATTTTACAAGGTTTTGACAAAGATTTAAACTATTGTATCAGTGGAACATCCAGAAAGAATAAAAATTTATTCTTTTTCAAACTTCTTCTTAGCTCCACCACTAATCAAATACTTATCTACAGCATCACTTAGACCTTTAGCACAGTCATTGCATAATATAGGCACATCTTCTTTAACCTCTCTTTGATAAGAAGCTACAGAGGTAAGATATGCTAAATTAACTCTAAATGGATTAGTGTTTGAGATAGGCTTTCCACATCGAGTACAAAGAGGATATTGCTTAGAGGTTGTAGGCTTCTTGCCTCTTTTAGATTCTGTAGCACCTTCAGCATTTTCCAAAGTATCATTTTTCTCCAAAGTGTCATTTTCTAAAGTGTCATTTTGACACTTTGGCGCATCAACTAATTTAAACGGTTCTGTTACTTTCTTCTTTGGTCTTCCTCTTGGCATTTGGAATACTCCTTTTTTTATATAAGAATTATTCTATTGGTGACTTTATTGTTAGTATGTATTATCTCTATTAAATTATTCTTCTTTAGTAAAGCTATAGAACGTTTAACTGTAGATTGACTTAAGGCTAATAACTCACTTATTTGATAATTAGCAATAGATATATACTTCTTCTTATCTGTGGCATTTGTATTAGACAAACCTATATTTTTAGCCATTGAAAAAAGTAAACCATATACAACCATATCCATTATATCCATATTATACTCTTTCATTAACCTTAAATTGAGTATAACTGTTTTACTCTTTCTGTTATCCTTTAAATACTCATCTGTCCTATCCTGTAATATTTCATATATTCTATACCCGTAATCTTTAGTATATAACTCATAATCTTTTAATTCTTTATAATCTATATTTACATTCATTATACATATCCTTATATATCTTTATCAAAAGTTTATATCTGTAAAACCGAGCCACACTTTTGAAGTGGGGCGAGAAAGATTTACTTCTTCTTTTTTACATCTTACTTTATATTCCTTATATTCCTTCTTTTCTTAGGAGTGAAGTTTTACTATATGAAATAAGGCTTTAAAGCATTTTAGGTTTCTGTTTATCAGAAGGGGCATTCTGTTTATCAGAATAGGTATTCTGTTTATCCGACTACCTCTTCTGTTTATCAGAATAGGTATTCTGTTTATCAGAAGAGGTATTCTGTTTATCAGAAGGCTAACAGTAATTTCGTAAAAAAATTATTTTCCTTATAAAATAGGGGTTTAGAGCACTTTTGCCCCGTTTTTAACCATCAAGGTATTCTGTTTATCAGAAGGGTAACGATGATTTCGATTTGAAAAAATTTAGTACGCTACTACATTGAAGTGTTTAGCTTTTGAGTCCTTTTTTGTGATTCAAGAATCTTAATTCATTCCCTCAGCATTTAGCTTTCGACTTATCTTTTTATACTCATTTAAACTCATCTTTTTGTTGTTCGGGTCAATATGCGGAGTTGTTACATAATTGTATGCTTGTTCACAATAGTCTATAGGAAACGTCCCACGAGGGATTAAATCATTATCTTTTTCCTGTCCTCTGTAATCTAATAGACAAGTAAATTCTACTCCATCATTTCCTATAGATTCAGCTTTTAAAATTCCAAATTTTTCAGCTTTCTCTACTACAGTGTAATATTTATCTTTACCCCATTCAAGCATAAATAATAAAGTAGATAATCTTACTATAGTTTTATTATTTCCTTTCCAAAAACCATGGAGCTCTTCATATAGCTCCCATACATCTCTTCCGAAGTTTTTGCAGAAATTAGCTTTCTTTTCAAAACTTATCCACATATAACTTCCACTATCATGCCATGTAGATAATGCTTTTAAATTTGAATATTCTTTAGTCTTTGGATTAATATATCCTGTTGTATCTGGTACAGGATACTCATTCTTCTTAGGCATTTGTTTTTACTCCTTGTTTCTTAGTTGTTTCTTTATGTTTTTATTTTAACCTTGAGGTATAAGCCTATTAATATCGTTTTTAGTTTCTTTAAGCTCAATTAAAATCTTATCCAGAGCTTTTAAAGTTTTCCCATTTTCAGGGTCAAATAGGAATATACTGGCATCTCCATCCCTTTTAAGATTCTTTTCTACTGAAATAATCCTAAATCCTTGCGCCAATAATTTATTGGCAGCATCTCGCCTATATACTATTACTGGTCGGTCTGGAATATAATTCCTCGCCAAAAATTTCATATTTATATTCCTTCCTTTGTTTTAATTTGCTTTATTTTATGCTATACCTTTAGGCTCATACCTTTCAGCATGAGCCTATTGTATCATATTATTTAGCTTTTGTCAATATCTTTTTAATGATATTCAACATTAATTTTGCTTTAACTGTGACAATGCCATTCCAAATCCTGTCTCCGTTGGAGCATCTGAAATCTGTAGCCCTCGCTTTTCAATTTCACTTACATCAAAATATTCTCGAACTTCATCTTCTGTTAAGAAAAATAAATCTACATTATCATGTTCAGCATTTGATACAAAACCAAAAGTGTATAATGTATCCTTACTTGAAGCTGACGGAAAACGCTTTAGATTTACCTTCTCACCTACATTAAGCGAAATATATTCTGGATTCTTTGGAGAATACAATGGCTTAATGCACTCTACTGTCTCTGGGAACTCCTTCTGCTTCTTCAATGCAAGCTGATTTAGCTTGTTCCTCTGCTTATATATGTTCGGCATTTAACTTTCTTTATCTCCTTTAAATAAAATAAAATAAAAAATAATTTGAGCTTAATTAATACGGAACACCCTTGACCTCAAATCTTTTAATCCTTGTCCCATCAGGTAATTTCAATAAACTCTCTACACTATCTACAGCAATTTTCTGAGGGCATTCTTCAAGAAAATGCAAAAACATCAACCATTGATTCTTGGGAATATAATATCGCCTTGTCTCGACAAATTTTTCCGTTCCTCTTCCAGTATGATTGTAAATGTTAATAAAGAGATTCTTATAAAATTCCTCGTTAAATAACGTTTCTCCATCCATGGTTATCTGATAACGGTCAATGTCCATAAACATTTCTATTTATCCCTCCATAAGTCAAAAACTTAAAACTTAGGCTGTTCCTTACCCTCATACCCATTCACATTGATTGGATATACTGTCGTTAAGGTCTTTGAGCTCTTCCCTTCAAAAACGAAAATGTGTCCTTTATAATAATATGCCTTTGTTGCATTTGATTTGAAATACACCCTGTTCTTAAGAGCTAAAAACTCTGGATAGGTTAGGTTAAACTTGTCCTTGTAACACCCATTGTAATTCGAAATATTTAATGCGTGGATAGGCAGTCCCTTTGAACGTGCTGCCTTTGTTAGACTTAAAAACTCTGATTTGTGCGTTATTGATAAACGTCCATCAAATCTCATCTTTGCGTGTGAAGATATACGAATCGGATTTACTGGCATTGTGTGAAACACCTCCATAAAACATAATGTTCATATCATTTAGGATATACATATTATAATGTATAGAAGTGCTTTTGTCAAGAGAGTTTTAGAAATTTTTATGGGGTTTTATGGAAATTTAAAGGATTTTGAGGGTTTACAAGAAACTTGTGAGAAAAATTTTTTTTAACAAGATACTTGGTGTTGCACTCTCTTCCTCCCCTAAAAGGAACCAGATTAGACTATATCGGCAACCGATATATCGGGAGACGAGTGTTTCCAGTAGACTGAGATTTCCATAAAAGGGTTACAAATCGTAACAATTTTACCCCTAAAGGTTACAAACTGTAATAATTTTCTTACAAACTGTAACTATTTCTTCCTTATCCCATCTATTTAAATCTTGTACCAATTCATACATTAAATCTGCAATCCAATCTTTCTTTTCTAATTCAGTCATTCATTTTGCCCCTTTTATAATTATCTTCCAGTTTCTTCTTCCACCAACTCAAAATCTCCCTACACCCCTCAACAGTCAATCCACTATTCAATTTAACTAAAATTTCCCATCTCTCGTACTTATCTTTCTTTCTACCCCAAACAAAATTCCAATCACAATATACTTCATCAATTCCTAATTCTTTTTGTGCTTCACACAACAGGGTATAATCTTTAGCATCTACCTTGTTGTTATTAAGACAAAAAGACAGTAATTCCTTAAAAGATAAAGTTACCATATTATCTTTCCCTCTTCAATCCGTATTGCTTATCTCTAATCATCTTAAAAATAGTCACCAAATCTTCAAGAACAAGAATAATTCCATTTACGTTTCGCATATTATTCCCATTCCACTTGTCAAGGCTATCATACAGGGCATACATCAAAATTTCAACCTTATTTTTAGTCCTGACATTTTCATCTCTATTTTCTCTCTCACAAAAATCGTTAAGCATTCTCTTAATTCTTTCGCTTAAACAAACAAGCATACCCCCATGCTTATCTCCATTAACATTATTGTCATTTTTTTCTGCAATCCAGCAGCCACCAACCCACCTGACTTTTTCAAAGCCAATTTCTCTCAAATCACACAAATCAGCAACATCATCAGCAGTAACATAATAACAATTTTCTGTTAAGTTAATAACTTCATCCATAGTAAACTTACGCTTTACACTCATCGTATTCATCATTCAACAAATCTCCAATCCACTTAGGCAAAGTCCATTTATTAACTTCACCAAAAGATTCAACCTCAATACACCAACGATTACCCGCGAAATAGATATGCTCATTATTTTTCATAAGCATTTTCATACTTTGCAAATCGAGAATATCCTGCATCATATCAAGAGAATCATCTGATTTATTTAGGCTCTTTAAATTCTTTTTGATAAGCTCAAGAACTTCATCCATTTTAAAACTCTGCTTCAAATTGACATTGGCAGACTTAATTTTATTCCAATAATCTTTCTCCACAGGCTTCACAGCACTACAAAAAAGCAACCTCTCCCAAACATTTTCTGTTTCTTTACTAAGACAAAAGAAATCCAACCATTGTTGTTTAGCATAATCTAAAATAATCAAATCATGCTTACAAGCAATCCAAAAACCGAATTTCATTTCGTCATGCACAGCAGTAATAACAAATCTAATACTATCATACTTTGTGCTACCTACAAGAGCTTGCCAATCATTAAATACATTTCGCTCGACATTACAGTTATTATCTTTCAAAGAATTACAGAAATCCTCTAACCTATAAACACCTTTAGTAAAATCAATTTCATACATCTCAAATATCCTCCACCCTACTTTTACTTAACCTAATATAGTCAGAAATGATACCATCCCTAATTTTACGAAAGCTATCCATATCTTTTAGTAGTAGTTCAGCAGCGTCAACATCACCCTGTTCGACATACAAAGCAAACTCCTCATCTGACATAACTTGAACTTTCTTAACAAGCTCAGTAAAATATTCATTCCAAGGCATATCCTGATTGTCATATAGCTCATTTAAAGAAAACAATCTTTCATTTTTAGCGACAGAATTTAATTTATCTCTAATAGCACCCATATATAAACCTCTTTTACAAAAGTACCGAAAATGGAGTGAACTACAGAGTTTAGCGTCGCTTCGCTCCTAAAACTCTAAGTTCACTATTCTTCAATCTTGCTTGGAGTCCCATCCCATTTCCTACGATAATAATATCATAAGAGTCAAAGAATGTCAAGAGAAAAATAAAAATCTCTATGATTTTCCCCTTTTATAAAAAAATATGCAAGCTCCTGTGGAGCGCAGCATAACTGGTAAATACTCGTAAGAGCGCAGTTTACGACGATAAAAATGCTTGCATTTTTACGGAGTAAACAAGTCCGAGCGCAGCGAAGGATATTTTCCAGTG
>ULNA01046711.1_pt1 | contig 36525 bp, 31 predicted proteins | sample 1951801 | NCBI WGS metagenome assembly ULNA01 (sample SAMEA4835565, study PRJEB28245) | human gut metagenome | biome: gut microbiome; material: fecal sample | place: Denmark | collected 2008
GATGTTTTAGTATTGATACTGATGAAATGAAAAATTCTATAATCAATGGCAATAATATTAAGATTATGGGTGAAAATAAAAATTATTATGCTATATTTAGTTACAATAATATTAACTTTGATATTGAAACTACTGGAATATCAGAGGAAGAATTTATTCGGTTAATAAAATCTATTATTAAATAAGTTATCTATCAACAGATATTGTTGATAGATTTTTTATTGAATATTTATATTTTATATGTTATTCTTTTGTTATAGGAGGAAATATATATGAACGATAAGAATTTACCTTATGAATATAAACCTATATCTATGTGGGGATATTTTGGATATGAAATTTTGTTTTCTATTCCTTTTATAGGTTTTATTCTACTACTAGTATTTTCGTTTGGTGGTACTAAGAATATTAACCTTAGAAATTTTGCTAGATCATATTTTTGTTTTTCAATTATTGTCATTATCTTTATCGCTATTATATTTTTATTATATGGTAGTAGTTATGTTAATAACGACTTTGGAACTACTATTTAGAATTTAGTCTATCAACAGGTATTGTTGATAGATTTTTTGTATATAGTTATGGCTTATATAAATTAGGTATGGATGATACAGTATAAGAAGACTTTGACTTCTTATACCACTAGTAAGACATTTATGGCTTACAGTGAACATAAAAAAGAAAATAATTTTATGTTTTAAAAATACTATTTTAATGATATAATGGTTTATATAAGATTATAAGGATGTTGGTAGTATGAAAGATATTAGTGATAAAAGAGTAAATATTTCTTTAGATAATCCTTCAATTACATTTGATAAAAATAAGTGTGATGAATGCAGTATATGTAAAAATATTTGCAAATTTAATGTTGGAGTATATGGATTTAGTAAAGATGATTATCCTTGTATAAATTGTGGTAGTTGTACTTTAGTTTGTCCAAATAAATGTTTATCAGAAAAAGATGAAACTGATAAATTAGAAGAATATTTACATAGTAATAAAGTTATTGTAATGCAAACTGCTCCTGCTGTTAGAGTAAGTTTAGGAGAAGAGTTTGGTATGAAACTAGGTACTAATGTAGAAGGTAAAATGATTACTGCTCTTAGAACTATTGGTGCTGATTATGTTTTTGATACTACTTTTGGAGCAGATCTTACTGTTATGGAAGAAGCAAGTGAACTAGTTAATAGAATTAAAACAAGTAAAAATTTACCAATGTTTACTAGTTGCTGTCCTTCATGGGTAAAATTTTGTGAAATGTTTTATCCTGAATATTTAGATAACTTATCTACTTGTAAAAGTCCTATATCAATGATGGGTTCTGTTATTAATAATTATTTTTGTAAAATTAATAATCTTAAGAGAGAAGATATTATTAGTATTGTAATAGTTCCTTGTACTAGTAAAAAGATGGAAATACTTAGATATAATGATATTGATCTTGCTATTACTACTAGAGAACTAGCTAAATATTTAAAAAAAGAAAAAATAAACCTTGCAAGATTAAAAAATAGTAGTTATAATAGTTTACTCGGTAAAGGAAGTAGTGGAGGTATTATCTTTGGTACTTCTGGAGGAGTTATGGAAGCTACTTTAAGAGAGGTATATCACATTCTTTATAAAAGATACCCTAAAGGTAGGCTTCTTAATTTTAAGTCTATTAGAGGAACTTCAAATGTTAAAGAGGCAGTAGTTAAAATTAATGGTACTCATATTAATGTAGCTATAATCAATGGTACTGGAGATGCTAGAAAAGTAATTGAAAAAATTAAAAATAAAGAAGTTTATTATGACTTTATTGAAGTTATGGCTTGTGAAGGTGGTTGTATCTCTGGTGGAGGTCAACCTAGAGTGTTTCCTTTAAATAAAAACTTAAAAAATAAAAGAATGAATGCTTTATATAAAAGTGATAAAAGAATGAAAATTAGATGTGCTTCAATGAATCCAGATATAAAAGATATATATGATAATTTTTTTGGAGAAGTTGGTAGTGATATTTCTTTAAAATACTTACATACTAAACATAGAAATGAGGAATAATAATGAAAGATATTATGAATTTTGGTATTGAAGAAGCAAGAAGAACTATGAATGAAAATAAAGGTGGTCCTTTTGGAGCTGTTATTACTGATAGTGAAGGTAATATTATTAGTGTGGCTTCAAATAGAGTATTAGAGTTACATGATGCAACTGCTCATGCGGAAGTTATGGCTATTAGAGAAGCAGGAAAAATACTTGGTACTCACGACTTATCTAATTGTATTTTATATGCTACTGGTTATCCTTGCCCTATGTGTTTGTCCGCTATTATATGGGCGAATATTAAGAAAGTTTATTATGGTACTAATTTAAAAGATGCTGAAGACATTGGCTTTAGAGATGACTTTATTTATCGGTATTTAAAAAATAAAGATACGAATACTTTGGAACTTTTAGAACTTGATCATGATGAATGCTTAGAGTTATTTAATGAATATAAAATGAAAAACAAAGAAATTTATTAGAGGTGATTAATAATGGAAAAAGTTTATATATTTGGGCATAGAAATCCCGATACTGATAGTGTTACTGCTGCTATTACACTATCTTATTTAAAAAATAAATTAGGAATGAATACCATTCCAGCAGTACTTAGTTCTATTAATTTAGAATCTAAATTTGCTCTTAACTATTTTAATGTGCCAGAGCCTATCTTTCTAAATGATGTTAATATTAAACTTAGAGATTTAAAATATACTAAAAATTATACTGTTAAAGAGAAAGATTCTATATATGAAGCTTATTTTAGAATGAATAAAGTTGGTATTAGTAAAATACCTGTTGTTGATAAAGATAAAAATATGATTGGTATTCTTAGTATGAAAGATATTGCTAAAGATCAGTTTGCTTTTAATTATAGTTATGTTGATGCTACTTATGATAATATTTGTGAAGTTATCAAAGGTACTGAGATACTTAGATTTGATGATGATATTGAAGGTGAACTACTTGTTGCATCTTATAAAAGTACTACCTTTATGGAAGAAATTACTTTAAATAAAAACAATATTTTAATTGTTGGTGATAGACATAGTATTATAGAATACGCTGTTAATTCTGGAGTTAAACTTATTGTGGTTATTGGTAATGGAAAAATGAAAGAAGAACATTTAAAAATTGCTAAAAAAAATAAAGTTAATATTATTTATACTAGTTATAATACTTTGGAAACTACTAAGATTTTTAATTTATGTAATAATGTTACTTCTATTCTTAATACTGAGAAAATCTTATGTGTTAATGAAAATGATGACGTTAATGATTTTGTTAAATTAGCTAACAAAACTAGATATAGTTACTATCCTGTACTTAATAAAAGAGGAAAATGTAATGGTATTATAAGATTTTCTGATGTTGGATTTAGAAGTAAAAAGAATGTTATTTTAGTTGATCATAATTCTTATGAACAATCCGCTATCGGACTTGAGGAAGCTAATATCTTAGAAATTATTGATCATCATAATATTGGGACTATTGGTACTAATATGCCTATTAGTTTTAGAAATATGCCTGTTGGTAGTACTAATACAATTATTTATAAATTATATAAAGAAAATAGAATTGCTATTCCTAAATCTATGGCAGGCCTTATGTTATCTGGTATTTTGTCTGATACTTTGATTCTTACTAGTCCTACTACTACAGATATTGATAAAGAAGCTGTAAGTGAACTTGGTAAACTAGCTAAAGTTGATTATAAAGTATATGGTAGTAAAATGATTAAAGCTGGTTCTTCACTAGAGGGTATGACTAGAGAACAAATTCTATATAAGGATTATAAGACTTATACAATTGATAATTCTAAGATTGGACTTGGTCAAGTTATTACTATGGATATTGATGAAGTAATGAGTGAAAAAGATGAATATGTTAGTCTTCTTAATACTGTATGTGAAAGTAATAATTACTTATTTGTATGTTTATTTATTACTAATATATTAGAAAATGGTACTTATGTATTATTTAGTGATAGAGCTAAAGAAGTACTTGAATCATCATTTAGTATTAAAAATATTAAACAAGGTGAATTTTTAAAAGGTATTGTTTCAAGAAAAAAACAGATTCTTCCAGTACTTATGAATGATATGGATTAAATGAATGTTAGTTATTACTTTAAAAGATAGATATTTATAACTATTAGAAATGATATAAAATCTATCTTTTTTACATTTATTAACGATTTTTCTTTCTAAATAGAAAAAAATTTGATATAATACTAAAAGGAAAGAGGTGTTTTAATGATTATATTATCAATTAATGCTGGTAGTTCTTCTTTAAAATTCACTGGTTTTGATATGCCAAGTGAAAAAGTTCTTATCAGCGGAGTATTTGAAAGAATTGGAATTGATGGTAGTTTTTATACTATCAAAATTAATGGAGAAAAAATAAAGAAAGAGGTGCCTTTAAAAAGTCATGAAGATGCTGTTAAAATTTTAACAGAAGAATTAATTAACTATAATATAGTTAAAGATTTAAGTGAAATTAAAGGTGTAGGTCATAGAGTAGTTCATGGTGGAGATAAATATGCAGATAGTACTATTATAAATAAGCATGTTACTGATACTATTCGTGAATTATTTCATCTTGCGCCACTTCATAATCCCGCTAATCTAATGGGAATTGAAGCGTTTCAAGAATATATTCCTGAGGCTCCTAACGTAGCTGTATTTGATACTGGTTTTCCACAATCTATGCCAGAAGAATCTTATACTTATGCTATTCCTTATGAATGGACTAAGAAATATGGAGCTAGAAAATATGGTTTTCATGGTATAAGTCATGAATATCTAACTGAAACTATGAAAAAAGAATTAGGTAAGGAAGATATTAATTTAATTACTTGTCACTTAGGTAATGGTAGCAGTATTTTTGCTATTAAAGATGGTAAATGCTTTGATACTAGTTTAGGCTTTTCCACTAATTCAGGACTTGTTATGGGAACTAGATGTGGCGATATAGATGCATTTTTAATTCCTTATATCATGAGAGAAACTGGTAAAAGTCTTGATGAAGTTGTAAATATACTAAATAAAGAAAGTGGTTTACTTGGCGTTTCTGGTGTAAGTAGTGACTCAAGAGATATTGAGGATGGAATTAAAGCAGGTAATGAAAGATGTATTCTAGCACAAAAACTATTTGTTAATAGAGTTGTTGGATATATTGCTAAATTATGGTGTGAATTACAAGATGTTGATGCTATCTGTTTTGCTGGTGGCATCGGAGAAAATTCTATTATGACTAGAAAACAAATTATAGATAAGTTAGCTCCTCTTGGTATTACACTAGATGAAGAAGCTAATGATATTCGTGGAGAATTTAGATTAATTACAAAAGAAGGTTCTAAAATTCCATGTTATATAGTTCCTACTGATGAAGAGTTAATGATAGCTAGAGACACATATAGATTAATAGGATAATATTATGAATATTTATAAACAAATATTTAAACAAATAAAAAAATATGATACTATTGTAATTGCGAGACACATTGGTGCAGATCCTGATGCTCTTGGTTCTCAATTTGCTTTAAAAAATATTATTCTAGAACTTTTTCCAGATAAAAAAGTTTATACAGTTGGTAATCCTGCTAGTAGATTTAAGTTTTTTGGAAGTCAAGATAAGATTGATAATCTAAATACTAGTAAAGCAATGTGTATTGTCCTAGATACTCCAGATATTAAAAGAATTGATGGAGCAAATATTAATAATTTTGAATATGTTATTAAAATTGATCATCATCCAATAATTGATAAGTATGCTAATATTGAAATTATTGATGATAACGCATGTAGTACTTGCCAATTAATTCTTGAATTTGCTTTTGCTAATAAAATTAATTTAAGTAAAAGTGTTGGTGAAAAACTTTATTTAGGAATTGTTGGTGACACTGATAGATTCTTACATGACTATACGTCTCCTAAAACATTTAAATTAGTTAGTAAATTACTTGAACAAACTAATATTGATTTTACTGGATTATATGGCTACTTGTATCAAAGGCCAATTAATGAAGTTAGATTTGAAGGATATATTTATCAAAATCTTACTTTAACAGATAATGGTGTTGCATATATTAAAATAACTGATAAGCTTATGAAAGAATATGGTGTTGATAGTGCTGCTGCTGGTAATATGATTAATGATTTAAAATTTGTTAATGAAATTACTGTATGGATATTCCTATCTGAGGATATTAAAAGCAACTTAATTAGGGCAAATATTAGATCTGTTGGTCCATATGTTAATGATACTGCTGCTAAATATGGTGGTGGTGGTCATAAGTATGCTTCTGGAGCTAAACTTAAAGATTGGGAAACTGCTGATAAGTTAATTAATGAGTTAGATAATTTAACAAAAAAGTACAAACAAAATGATTAATTATGCAATTAATCAGTGTTTGACTTTTTTTTGTTTATGTGTTAAAATATTTACTCGATCAAAGAGGAGGTTTATTTTATGAATAGTAGTAATAAGATTATTGTTGAAAAAATTAAAAGTTTTAAATTGTTTGACCTAAATTCTTATAATATACTTGTTAATAATTTTGGTATTGATAGAGTAAAAGAAGTATTTAATGAACTATATAATGCTGCTGATGAAGTAGAAAAAGAAAAATTGCTTAATTTATATTATCCTTATTTTATTTCAGCTGATTTAGAAAATATGGATTTGAGTAATGATGATTGTTTTTTATTAATTGATAAATATGGATATGAAAATATTGAAAACTATTTTACTGAATTATTATTACAAACCAAGAATCCTAGTTATTTGAAGAAAAAATATGAATTTTTCTATAATATTATTGATGATAATAGTTTAAGTATAGATGATAAAAGTGAAGATTTTGATGTTCAATATAATGATGCTTTTCAATTATATTTAAAGGATATTGGACAATATCCTCTACTAAGTAGAAACGAAGAAAAAAGAATCTTTAAATTATTAAGTGACTTAAAAGAAAAATTTAGTATATTTTCTCTTAATGAAAATAATAACTTAGTTTTTGTTGATGATCCCACTATGATAGCTTCTATAAAAAATATTAATGATAAAAAAAGATTAGCTAAACTTAGTAAATATTTAGGTACTGATGATAAAATTTTAATACAAAAATATATTAAAATATGGGAAGAAATAAATGGTAAAAAGAAAGAAAATATTATTCTTCCAGATAAAAAGACAATTAAAAATAAACTTGGTATTAATCTTACAAATAAAGGATATGATTATGATCTATTTGATAAACAAATTGAATATGCTTTAATGTATTGTAATAATAGAGAATATATATATAATTGCAACTTAAGACTTGTTGTTTCGATTGCAAAAAAATACAGAAACTTTTCTTTTCCAATTGAAGATAGAGTTAGTGAAGGTAACATAGGTCTCATGAAAACGGTTGCTAAATTTGATTACACTAAGGGATATAAGTTTTCTACTTATGCTACTTGGTGGATTAGACAATCTATTACAAGAGCTATGGCAGATCAAGCAAGAGCTATTAGAATACCAGTCCATTTACTTGAATTAATAAATAGAATTTTTGCTGTTAAACGTGATTTTATGCAAAAGTATAATAGGGAGCCTTCTAATGAGGAAATTGCAGAAATTCTTAATACTACTCCAGAAAAAATAGAAGATGCTATTATGGTATCAGTTGAACCAACATCTTATGATATTCCTGTTAAAGAAGATGAGGATACTAGTTTTAGAGATTTTATTCCTGATAGAGCAGAATCAACAGAAACCATTGTATTTAATAGTTCTCTTGGAGATGACATTAATAAAATACTTGAAAGTTTAAACCCACGTGAACAAGAAGTAATAAAACTTAGATATGGTCTTGGTGGCAAAAATCCAATGACTCTTGAAGATGTCGGTAAAAAGTTTGGAGTAACAAGAGAACGTGTTAGACAAATTGAAGGTAAAGCATTAAGAAAGTTAAAACATCCTTCACGTGGAAAAAGAATTAAAGATTATTTACTAGATTAAAGCATAAATGTTAAGTTTATGCTTTTTATTTACCTTATTTTTTAAAAATATGATATAATTATATGTGAAATGAGGGATTATTATGCTTAAAATTAATAACTTAGAAGTAGCTACTGATAACAAGATTATTTTAAAGGATTTTAATTTAATTATTAACGATGGTGAAATACATACTATTATGGGTCCTAATGGCGTTGGTAAATCAACTTTATCAAGAGTAATTATGGGTGATCCTAATTATAAAGTTCTTAATGGTGAAATGACTTTTAATGGAGATAATTTAATGGTACTATCTACTGATGAAAGAGCTAAAAAGGGTATTTTTCTTGCTATGCAGTATCCTATGGAAATTGAAGGAGTAAGTAATCAAGATTTTTTAAGAACCGCTATCGGAAGTGTTAATAATAAAAGGATTGGTTTATATGACTTTATATTAAAATGTGAAAAAGGTGCAGAAGAGCTTTCTATGAATAAAGATTTAATTCATAGAAGTCTTAATGTTGGTTTTTCTGGTGGTGAAAAAAAGAAAAATGAAGTACTTCAAATTAAATTATTGACTCCTAAGTTTATTATTTTAGATGAATTAGACTCTGGTCTTGATGTTGATAGTTTAAGAATAGTAGGAGAAAATATTAAAAAATATAAAGAAGAAAATCCTAATACATCTATTTTAATTATTACACATCATCCTAAAATATTAGAATATTTAAAACCTGATTTTGTTCATGTTATGAGTAAAGGTAAGATTCTTGAAACAGGAGACTATTCTCTTGCTAATGATATTGAAAAAAATGGATACAATAAATATTTAAATAAGGAAAATGTTATAACTAAAGAGGTTAATAATGAATAAAATAAAAGTAGTAAACAATAAAATTATTCCATTTGTTAGTGATGATGTAGAAATTAATGATAATAGTATTAATTTTAATAATAATGGTAATTATTTTATTGATTATATAGATTGTAATAATGTAAGTTTATGTATTAACGTTAATAATAATAAATGTATTCATTTATTTGAATATTCTAATAATAATGATATTAATTTTAATATTAAGTATAATTTAGATATGGCTTCTTCTTTAATAATAAGTAAATTTTATTATAATAATAAATGTAATGAAGTAGTTAATATTAGTTTAAATAAAAAAGGAGCTAATATTAAATATAATTTTTCTAGTATTAGTAATAATGATAATTTTTATAAAATTAATGTTTATCATTTAGATAATAATACTAGTAGTGATGTATTTAATAGAATTGTAGCTAAAGAAAATAGTTCTAATTACTTTGATATTAATAGTTATGTTGATAATGGTATTAAGGACTGCTACTTAAATCAAAGTACAAAGATTGTTACTTTAGGTGATTCTGATAATAGAGTTAATCCTAATATGTTTATTAGTGAAGAAGATGTTACCGCTATTCATAGTTCTACTATTGGTAGTATTAATGAAGAAGATTTATTCTATTTGATGAGTAGAGGTATATCATATAATGATTCTGTTAAATTAATTATTAAAGGTATGATACTTTCTAATATTAATCCTGATATGGAAAATATGGAAAGAATACTTAATATTTTAGATTCGATTGGAGGTGAATAAATGCATAGAGATGATTTTGCAATGCTTTCTAATAATATTGTTTACTTTGATAATGGTGCTACTACTTTAAAACCTAAATGTGTTAGAGATGCTATTTGTAAATACTATGATGAATATACTGCTAATGCACATAGAGGAGACTATAAAACTAGTGCTATTGTTGATAATTTATATGAAAGTACAAGAGAAGAAATTAAAAATTTTATAAATGCTAAAGAAAACTCAGAAATCGTTTTTACTAGTGGTACTACTAATGGAATGAATATGATAGTTACAGGCTTTTTTAAGAATTATCTTAAGAAAGATGATGAAGTATTAATTACACTTAGTGAACATGCTTCAAATATTCTTCCGTGGTTTATTTTACAAAAAGAAATTGGTATCAAAGTTAAATATATTCCTTTAAATGAAAATCATGAAGTTACTATTGATAATTTTAAAAAGAGTATTACTAATAAGACTAAAGTTGTATCACTTGCTTATGTTACTAATGTTGTAGGAGATGAAAGACCTATTAAAGAAATTAGTAAGATAGCTCACGATAATAATATTTTAGTAGTAGTAGATGCTGCTCAGGGTATTCCTCATAAGAAGATTGATGTTCAAAAAGATGATATAGATTTTATGGCTTTTTCAGGGCATAAGATGTATGGACCTACTGGAGTTGGAGTTTTATATGCTAAATTTGATTTACTTGATAAGATTACTCCTATGAACTATGGTGGTGGTATGAATGCCATATTTACTAAAGATGGTTATGTTGAACTTAGAGAAATTCCTACTAGACTAGAAGGAGGTACTCCTAATATAGAGGGAGTATTAGGTCTTAGTGCTGCTATCAAGTATTTAAATAATATAGGTATGGATAAAATTAATAAATATGAAAAAGATCTTAGAAGATACTTAATTAATGAACTTAATAAACTAGACTTTATTGAAGTATATAATAAAGATGTTGATACTAATATTGTAGCATTTAATATTAAAGGAGTATTTGCTCAAGATGCTGCTATTTACTTAGATAAATATAATATATGTGTTAGAGCAGGTAATCATTGTGCTAAAATTCTTGATAATGTATTTAATATTAGTAATACTGTTAGAATTAGTTTAAGTTTCTATAATAATAAGGAAGAAATTGATTTACTTATTAATGTACTTAAGAATAGTAGTAATATATGGAAGGAAATATTATAATGGATAGAGATTTAAAAAGAAGTATTATTTTAGATAATTATCAGAATCCTAATATGAAACATACTAGTAATGAAGATTATGTTAAGATTAATACAAGAAATGTTAGTTGCATTGATAATTTAGATATTTATTTAAAGATAGAAGATAATATTATTAGAGATATTTCTTTTGAAGGTGAAGCTTGTGTTATTAGTATATCTTCTACTAATATTTTAGCTAATATGCTAGTAGGTAAATCTAAGGAAGAAGGTATTTATTTAATTGATAATTATCTTAAGATGATTAATGAAGAAGAATATGATAAAGATGTACTTAAAGAATTACTTGTTTTTGATGATACTAGTAAGCAACCATCAAGAATTAAATGTGCTACTTTATCCGCTAATGGTATAAAAGATTATTTAGAAGAAGAAAATCACTCATAGTTAAATGGGTGATTTTTTATGTATCAACAGGTGTTGTTGATAAAGTTTTTTTATTAATCTTTTGTTATTCCACATATATAGTCCATAGATACATTATACCTTTTACAAATTTGATAAGCAAATGATGTTAAGATTAGTGTTTTTCCTTTTTCATAGGCACAAACTGTTGATGGAGTAGTATTTAAGAATAATGTTAATTCTTTCTGTGTAAGATTTTTTTCTTTTCTAAATGATAATATATTATTTCCGGATATTTTTTTATCTACTTTGTAATTGTATGCTTTACTTTCTTTTTTGATATTTGACAAGTTACAAATGTAATCAAGACTTATACCGTAGTAATTTGCTAATAATATTAACTTATTTAATGGTATTATTTCTACTTTTTTTTCCCACCTAGAGTATGTAGGCTGTGATACTTTTAAAATATCAGCGACTTCTTTTTGGCTTAATTACATATTTTCTCTAATGTCTTGTAATCTAAAATTCATAGATATCACCACACTTATTGTCTCATTTTTGTAAAATATTAATTTTATATACGAAAATACGAATTATATGTTATAATTATTATAGAGGAGGTAAAAATGAAAAAAGGTAAAAGTAACTATAATCTTACATTTAATAGTGATAGTACTTTAGTTAACAATATTGTACAAAGTTATTTAAAGGAAAGTGGCTTTAACATGTATGAGAAGAAGGAAAAAAAGTATTATAGAGCAGGAGATGCTATGCTTGGATACAAAGGTTTTAACTATAGTATCAATGGTAATAATCTAATCATAGAGGCTTGGCTAGATGGTGCGTTAGGGGATTTTCCACTAGAACAAAATAGTCTTAATATGCTTGCAATGGATTACAGGAATTCTCTTAATAAATTATTTCAAGAGATAAATAAATTAAATAATGGAGGAATGAATATGAATAATAATTTTAATAATCAAAATATAAATAATCAAATGAATTATGACCCTAATACAGGTCAGCCAATTAATAATAACAATAATAATTTCGTTCAATCTTTTCAAGATGAAACTATGAAAAAGAAAGAAAAGATGTGTGAGATTGGATTTTGGCTATCTATTCTAGGACTTGTTTGCTCTTTGTTTGGAGTAACATATGGTGTTATTATTTATATTATGGACTTTTACTTTGCATCTCAAGGTTTAAAGACTACAAAACGTGGAAAGGCTATTGCTACGATTGTTTTATCAATAATTTCTATTTTAATCGTTATTATTGAATTAATTATAGCTGCCAATTCATAGAAGGACAAAATGACTAAAATAAATGATATATTAAGAAATGCAGTGTTATTAGATATAACTGCTAATCAAATATCTACAAATAACATAATTAAAAATCAAGAAAAACAAATCTTTAATCAAATAAACAATAAAAATTTATATGAACTAAATTATAAAAAGAAAAACGAATTATTAAAAATATATAAAAAAGATTATAAAAAAACAATGCCACAAAGACATAAGTGGGTTTTCACGTTTTATATAATATCTATTATATTGCCTTTGTTGGTAATATTATCATCATTACTTTGTTTTATACTTATCAAAGACAATCTTAGTAAAAATACAATAAGTATTTTAGTTCTTGCTTTTGGATTGTTATTTGACACAATACCATATTGTGCTTATAAATTTTCTTTAAATTCTCAAGCTTTTGGAGATTTCTATTATTTAAAAAATGAAAAAATACTTGTTAATGAGAATGGATTTAACTATTACTACTATGATACTAGATATAATTATATAGAAGAAGTTTCAATGTTTAAATTTCAAATAAAATATAAAGATATTGAATATGTAAAATATGACAATAGAGTTCAAGAATTCTTTATCTATGGAAATATAAATGTTTACGAATTTAAAGATAATGATTGGAAATTAATCAAGTATAAAAATGATGATAATACTCAAACTGGAGTTCTTATTCAAGATATTTATGAAATTAATTTACTAGATACTTTCAAAAATAATAATGTTAAAGTTAGCAATTACAATTATCTTGATAGAAGAAAAAAAGAAGAACAATTAAAGAAAAGAGTTTAATTATGGAAGATTTAGTAAGTTTACTTTTTGCATTATTAATTATATATACTTTTTTAATTGGTAGTACTTTATTGTTAATTAGCAAATTATATAAATCCTACTTTGTTTGTGGAATCAAAACAAAAGAAATATGTAAGAGGAGTTAAATAAAATGGATAAATTTAATAAAATCGCCACAGGTATCAATGCTGTCAACAATTTGAACGAGATAAAACAACAAGTTGCAACAGTAGAAAATTCTAAACTTAGTGAAGAAGAAAAAAATAAAGCATTAAAATCTCATAATGAAATGATTAAAACTACTATTGTAGTAACTATATCTATTATTTTATTAGTAGCAATAATATGTGGTGTTATATGTAATGTAATTGATAGTGAATTAAAAATTGTATTATGTTTAATAGTTGCAGGATTAGGAACTATTTGCTTGATACTGTTTGGTATATTTGGAAGAAAATTATTCCCTGATTGGAACAAAGCTTACGAAAAATCTTCTTTAGGGTTTGATGGGTTAAGTGAACAATATATAGATTTTTTAAAGCCCGACAATAAAGAAGAATTGTTAATAAAAAAATATAAGAAAAAAAGTTTGTTAGGAGGATTAATATTTTTAATTGTACTTGGCATTACGATTGCTATTATTGTTAATTTTAAAATAAAATTTCATTCTTTTATAGTAATAATATCTTTATTTATTATTACAGGTATATGGTATGTATTTGAAGATACCTGTCAAACAGAAATACACCGAATTAAATCTGGTTATTACAAAAAGAGTTTTGGTTTTATCTGCCAAAACTGTAAAAATGAAGTGAAAATTAAATTTGAAGAAATTGATAAATATAGTTCATTGCCCAAAAATAAAGATGGTATAAGAGTTATGCCTTGTCCTAAATGTAATAACCCTGTTCCATTATATAATTTTGATATGACGATGCAAGAGTATAAAAAGTATTTAGAAAAGATTAAATAAAGAAATGGATAATTATGGATACAAAGATTATAATAAATTTAATTTTAGCCCTTTCCTTTGGCATTGCAATAGCACTTTTTATAACACCAATATTTGTGTATTTAAAAAAAATTATGTATCATAAAACACAAAATAAAAAATGGTTCTCCAATTTACTTTGCTGTTATTGAAAATCCTGATGAAGAAAAAAGTATAAACCTTGAAGATATGGCAGATAAGATTATTAAATCATATAGGATAAATGATGGTGATTGTTATGATGATTAATAATTATTTGTTGTAATAAATAAAATGAAAGGATTCAAAATATTACTAACTTTATTGGTATAAGAATATATAAAATTATATTCAAAAAAAATAAGTCTAAAGTAATTATTACTTTTAATAATTTATAGTTGTCCGCAGTTATTGTTGATAGGTTAATTTAGAGACTTTTTTAGCAAGGCTCTAAATTATTATAGAAAGACCTAGGCTTTCTATAACATGGAAGAGACTACAGGCTCTGAAGTAAAAAAAGTTTGTAAAAAGAATGTAAATATGTTTAATTTACTTCTTTTTTTTAGTATAATATTATTTAGGAAGTTCAGGTGATATTATGCAGGATAAAATGGAAAGATTGCTTAATCAAATAGGCATGAACAAAGATTATTTAGAGAATGCTAGTATTGATAAGATTATAGTGTATGAGAAAAATAATTTATGGGAGTTTATTATTAGTAATGATAAAGTTTTACCTGTATATATATATGATGAATTATGTAATAAAATAATGAATACTTTTAAGGCTATTAAAGATATTAATGTTGTTATTACTACGAATAATAATAGTAATGAATATTTAGAAGATTATTTTGATAGATTAATAGATTTGTTTAGTGATGAAAGTATTAAATATAAGACTTTTATTGATAGAAAGTTAAATATTGATAATGATAATTATATATTTGATGTTTATAATAAAGCAGAGCTTGCTTATATGACTGAAAAGAAAGAATATTTGAATGAAATGCTTAATAGATATGGATTTAATGGTAATTTTGTTTTAAATCTATGTGAGAATAAAGAGAATGATATTCTTAATCAAATTGAAAAAGATAAAATAGTTAATATACCTAGTATGGTGTCTCCTATAAAGGAAAGTGTTCCTGATAAAGTAGAAGAAAAAAAATACTTTAGACCAAAGAGAGATACTAGTATTACTCCTATTAAGGATTTAATGTATGAAGTAGATAATATTACTATTAATGGGATGATATTTGGTATGGATATGTTTGAATCTAAGAGTGGATATAAGATTATTACTCTTAAGGTTACTGATAATAGTGATAGTATTTATGTTAAGATGTTTACTAAAGATAATGATGAATATGCTAGAATTAAAGATTTACTTAAGGTTGGTTCTTGGTATAACTTTTATGGTAAAGTAGCTATGGATAAGTATTCTAACGAACTTACTTTTACTACTAGATATAAAGATGTTGATAAGACAGAGAGTCCTGAGAAAGAAAAGATAGTAGATAATGCTCCTGTTAAGAGAGTTGAACTTCATGCTCATACAATGATGAGTCAGATGGATGGTATTACTAATGTTGATTTAAATAAACATACTTGTGAACTTGTTAGTAAGTGTATTGATATGGGTTACAGAGGGGTTGCTATTACCGATCATAGTGGTTGTCAAGCTTTTCCTATTGCTTATGATATTATTAAAAGTTATAATAAAAAGATAGAAGATCATAGTAAACATTTTAAGGGATTATATGGTACTGAACTTACTGTTGTTGATGATACTGTTAATATTGTTGTTAGACCTGATGATAGAATTCTTAAGGATCTTACTTATGTTGTTTTTGATACAGAGACTACTGGTTTTAATGCTGGTGGGGCTGATCAAATGATTGAAATAGGTGCTGTTAAAATTAAAGATGGTGCTATTATTGATAGATTTGATGAATTAATTGATCCAGGAAGACATATACCTGATAAGATTACAGAACTTACTTGTATTACTGATGATATGGTAAAAGGTAAAGACAATGAAGAGAATGTTACAAAGAGATTCTTAGAATGGGCAGGAGATAATCCAATGGTTGCTCATAATGCTAAGTTTGATATTTCGTTTATTTCTAGTGCTATGAAAAAATATAATCTTGGTGAATTTAATAGTACTGTTATTGATACTTTGGAGTTATCTAGAGCGTTAGATACTGGCTATTCTAGACATAGTTTATCAGCTTTAGTTAAAAGATATAATGTTCCTTGGGATGAAGACGCCCATCATAGAGCTGATTATGATGCTGAAGGTACTGCTTTAGTCTTCTACAAGATGCTTGGTAAATTATTTACACAGAACTTTGAGAAGATAAGTGATTTAGAGAAACTTATTCCAAAAGATGAAATATATAAATTTGGTAGAACTTATCATTTTAATGCTATTGCTCTTAATAAGACAGGACTTAAGAATCTATTTAAGATTATTTCTCTTGCTAATACTACTTATTTATATAAGACCCCAAGAATTCTTAGAAGTAAACTTAATGAACTTAGAGAAGGTCTTATTATTGGTAGTGGCTGCTACGAAAGCGAAGTTTTTATTGAGGGGAGAAGTAAAGAGGGAGAAGAACTTACTAATATTATTAATTTCTATGATTATGTTGAAGTACAGCCTCCGGAAGTATATGACCATTTGATTCAGACTAGTGATTTTAAAGATGTTAATGAAATTAAGGAACATATTAAGAAGATTATTAATGCTACTCGTGAGGCTGGTAAGATTATCGTGGCTACTGGGGATGTTCATCATTTTAGTAAAGAAGATAAGATATATAGAGAGATTATTGTTAATCAGAAGGTACCTGGTGGTGGTAGACATCCTCTTGCTAAGAGTAGTATTAAGAGTATTCCTTCTCAACACTTTAGAACTACTGAGGAAATGCTTAATGATTTTGCTTTTCTAGGGGAAGAACTTGCTTATGATATTGTTGTTACTAATACTAATAAGGTTCTTGATATGGTAGATGAGATTGAGGTTATTATTGATACTGGTGGTATTCCTTTTTCACCTAGAGTTAAGAGTGATGATGGTAAGTCTTATTTGGATTGTCCTAGAGTGGTTACTGACTTAGTATTTGATAGGGCTAAAGAATGGTATGGTGATGATTTGCCTCATAATATTGAAGAGAGAATATCTAAGGAATTATATGGTGATATTGTCTACAAATGCTGGAAAGAAATTATTAGTGAAGATAATCCTAATATTAGTGATGATGAACTTGATTCTAAGTTATTTGAAAATTTACATAATACTTTAGTTAACGGATTTGATGAGGTTAAGATGCTTGTTAGTGATTATGTTAAAAAACATTGGAGTGAAGAAGATGGTGAAATGACTGATAAGGCACTAGAGAAAAAAATTAAAAAGTCTCTAGGTGGTGTTATTGGTGGGGGATTTGATCCTATTTACTTGATTGCTCAAAGACTTGTTAAACACTCTAACGATGAAGGATTCTTGGTTGGTTCAAGAGGTAGTGTTGGTTCTTCATTTGTAGCTACGATGATGGGTATTACTGAGGTTAATCCTCTTCCTGCTCATTATAGATGCCTTAAATGTAAAAATAGTATTTTTAAAGATGATAACGGTAATGATTTAGGTGCTACTTATTCTAGTGGATTTGATTTGCCTGATAAAATTTGTCCTAATTGTGGTGAGCATATGTATAAAGATGGACAAGATATGCCATTTGCTACTTTCCTTGGGTTTAATGCTGATAAGGTTCCTGATATTGATCTTAACTTTTCGGATTTGAATCAAGCATCTGCTCATGAATATACTAAAGTTTTATTTGGTGTTGATAATGTTTATAGGGCTGGTACAATTGGTACTGTTGCTGAAAAAACAGCCTTTGGTTTTGTTAAGGGATACTTTGAAGATAAGGGTATTATGAATAAGAGATCTTGTGAAATTGAGAGACTAGCGATGGGGTGTACTGGTGTTAAGAGAACAACTGGTCAGCATCCTGGTGGTATTGTTGTTGTTCCTGATTATATGGATGTATCTGACTTTACACCTTTTCAATTTCCTGCTGAAGATCCTACTAGTGCATGGAGAACGACACACTTTGATTATCATGCTATTGACCAAGATTTACTTAAACTTGATATATTAGGTCATTCTGATCCTACGCAGCTTAGATTAATTCAAGAGTTATCTGGTACGGATATTCTTAAGGTTCCTCTTGATGATAAGGATACGATGAGTATATTTACTTCTACTAAGGTACTTGGTGTTACTAATGAACAAATTATGTGTGATACTGGTACTCTTGGTATTCCAGAGTTTGGTACTCCCTTTACTATTTCTATGGTAGCGGAAACTAAACCTACTACTTTTGCGGAACTTATTAAGATATCTGGATTATCTCATGGTACTGATGTATGGCTTGGTAATGCACAAGAACTTATTAAAAATAATATTGTTCCTTTTAAAGATGTTATTGGATGTCGTGATGATATAATGGTTTATCTGATGTATCATGGTGTTGAACCTATTAAGGCATTTAAAATAATGGAATTTGTACGTAAGGGTAAGGCTAGTAAAGATCCTGAAACTTGGGCTAAGCATAAAGAAACTATGGAAAAGGCTGGTATTGAATCTTGGTTTATTGATAGTTGTCATAAGATTAAGTACATGTTCCCTAAAGCACATGCTGCTGCTTATGTTATTAGTGCTTTTAGAATTGCTTGGTATAAGGTACATATGCCTGTATACTTCTATGCTAGTTGGTATACTACTAAGGCTACTGATTTTAATATTGAGGCTATGATTAGAGGATATGATAGTATTAAGAATGCTATTATTGAAATTGAGAATAAGGGATTTGATGCTTCTAATAAAGAGAATGGTATATCTGAATCTTTAAAGGTTGCTTTAGAGATGGCTGCAAGAGGTATTAAGGTTGCTCCTTATAATTTATATAAGAGTAAGGGTTCTATCTTTACAGTAGAAGATGATAAGACTATTATTCCTCCATTTAGAGCTATTGATGGTCTTGGTGATGTTGTTGCTAAGAATATTGAAAAAGAGGCTGCGAGAGCTCCATTTATTAGTATTGAGGATTTTCAAACTAGATGTAAGGTATCTCAAACTTTAATTGATAAGATGAGAACGATGGGTATATTTGAAGATATGCCTGAGACTAGTCAACTTAGTTTATTTTAGAAAATATTTCCCGGGAAATAATTTGGGAAATATTTTTTTCAGTTCGAGCTTGTAATCTCTCACTGTTAAATAAAGCCTGCAGTCTTTATTTAAAGTGTATTTTGTTCTCTATATAAAAATACACAAAAATTTAAATAATTTGTGCATTTTTTATTTTAATTAAATATTGATAGTTTTCTTACTGGTAATTCTTTTGGTTTTTGATTAGTTATATACTTTTTAATTTTGATATCTATAGTTATTAAATTAGTAAGATTAATTCTTATTATATTAATTTCATCATCAGTTAAATTATTTACTGGTAATATATATTTTTTATATATTCTTGGAGAGACTCCTACTAAAGTAGTAAATATTTCTGAGTAATATTCTAATGAATTATAACCACTTTTAAAGGCTATGTTTAATATTTTATTATTATAATTATAATGTTCTAAACTATTTAGAATTTTTTTTATATTTATATATTCTTTAATAGTTATATTTAATTCTCTTTTGAATCTTTTCATTATATATGTTTTATCATAACTGAATATTTTACTTAATTCATTAATAGTTATTTCTCTATTTAAATTTTCATTTATGTACTCTATTATATTACATACTAGTTCATTAGAATAAATAATTATCCCTCCTTATTATTATTTTATCATAAAAAAGCCATTTTTGTTTAATTTTTTTATCATTTTTAGGTCTATAATTAATTTGAAAGGAGGAATAATATGTTTTATTCAAAATGGACTTCTGAAAAAGATTTAAAAAAATATCTTACAGAAGTAGAGATTGGCTCTGAGATGCAAAAGTCTGGAATACAAATGTTATCAGAAGAAAATAAAATTTATATTAAGGATGATGAATCTCATAGTCTTGTTATTGGTTCTGCTGGTAGTGGTAAAACACAAGCTGTTGTATTACCACTTGTTAGAACTATTATCAAATCAAATGAATCTTTTTTGATTAATGATGTCAAAGGAGAAATAATGAACAAAGTGGGAGGTGAGTTAAAGAAAAGAGAATATAATATAATAGTTTTAGATTATGCTAATTTAAAAATTGGTAATCATTATAATGTACTTGATTTTCCATATTATCTTTATAATAATGATGAAAAAGATAAAGCTATTGAAATATTAGAAAATATTGCCTACTATATAATGCATGATATTGATTCTACTAGTGATCCTTTCTGGGAAAAAACTGCTAGCGATTACTTTGTTGGACTTGTTTTATACTTATTTGATAATGCTAAAAGTGAAGAAATTAATTTAAATAGTATATTTAATTTATCAAATGATATTTTTAAAGATGATAAAAAATACGATAAACTAATTATGAATAGTTTGGATAAATCTTCTAGTACTTATCAGTTCCTATCAGGTACTTTGTTTTCGCCTAAAGAAACTAGTGGTGGTATTATTGCTACTTTTAGTCAAAAAATTAAGGGGTTTGTTACTAGAGAAAAATTATCTAGCATGATGGCTACATCTGACTTTGATTTTAAAAATATTGGTAATGAAAAAACTGCTATCTTTGTTATTACTGGTACTGCTAACTACGCTAATGATTTAGTTTCGATACTAGTAGATGAGTTATTTTATAGTTTAGATTTATTTAAAAATAAAAATAATAGATTTAATTTAATATTAGATGAATTCGATAGTATGAAACCAATAAAAGATTTTTATAATAGAATTAACTATGCTAGAGGAAACAATATTAAAATTACTGCTTTAATAAAAGATCTTACTAATTTAAATATTGTTTATGGTACCAATTATAAAGATTTAATTAGAATGTGTTTTAATAATATTATTTATTTACTAGCTAATGATTTATATACTTTAGAAGAAATTAGTAAGTTATGTGGTGATACTGAAAAAGGACCACTAATTAGTATTCAAGAACTTAAAACACTAGATAATTTTGAAGAAGTTATTCTTATGACAAGGATGTATCCTGTTAGAACTAAAGTTCTTCCTGATTATAAAATTAATTGGAATTTTGATAATTCAGAATTAGGGTTTAATAATCTAGAAAAAAATCAAATTAATTTATTTGATATTGAAAAATTTTTGAAAAAATAATATTTAATATTATGTATTTAGAAAAGTAATATATGAAAGGGGGTAAGTAGCAGGATAATGGGGGACTGCTACTGCATATATGACTTGTTCTAGTTGTAAATACTTAAATGAAAATAAAAAACTAGATGGAAAAGTAAGTGGCTGTGAATATTTCTGTAATAAAAATAAACATTTTGTTAATGGTCAAAATAATGCTTGTAATAAGTATGAAAGTTCTTTTAGAAGTACTAATAGATGTAATGAAATATATAATGAAGGTAAAGATTTTTATAATGACATTCATTCTGTTAGTTATTATTTATTTATTCTTATTATAGTTATTATTATATCTATTATTGCTCGTATTAGTAATCCAGAACTTTTCCCATTTTAAAAATATTGTTAAATATGAAGACTATTTTTATAGGCTTCATATTTTTCATTAAAGACATTAGGCTTTAATGATAGTGAGAAACGTAGATTCGAACTAATAAATTATTTCCTGGGAAATAATTTATATAAATAAAATAACATAGAAAGACTTTATTTTAAAGCTTTTTTTTAGTATAATTATATATAGAAAGACTTGGTGATGTTATGAAAAAAATAGTTTTAGTAGATGGTAATAATCTTTTATTTAGAAGCTATTATGCTACTCTTTATACAGGTAATATAATGAGAAATAAAGATGGATTCCCTACGAATGGAGTATATGGTTTTGTTAATATGATTAATAAAATTGTTAATGATGAAAAACCAGAATACATGATGGTTGCTTTTGATATAGGTAAGACTTTTAGACATGAAAAATATGAAAGATATAAAGATGGAAGAAAAGAAACTCCTGATGACTTAAAGGTACAATTTCCAATTGCTAAGAAAATACTTGCAGCAATGGGAATTAAATATTTAGAATGTGCCGGTTATGAAGCGGATGATATTATTGGTACTGTATCTATGTGGTGTGAGAAAGATCCAGAATATGAGGCTTTAATTGTAAGTAGTGATAAAGATTTACTTCAGTTAATTAGTGATGAGACAACGGTTAAATTACTTAAAACTAAAGATTATATTATGATGGATAGAAAAACTTTTAATGAGACATATGGTTTTGAACCTATTCATATGATAGATTTAAAGGCTTTAATGGGGGATGCTTCAGATAACATTCCTGGTGTTCGTGGTATTGGAGAAAAAGGAGCTATTAAATTAGTTAGTGAATATACTACTATTGAAAATATTTATGCTAATATTAATAATATTAAAGGTGCTACACAAACTAAACTTATTGAAGGTGAAGATGATGCTTATTATAGTAAAGATTTAGTTACGATATATAGAGAAGTTCCTCTTGATGTTAGTTTTGATGATTTAAAATATAAAAATTGTAATATTGAAGAACTTACTAATATTTATAAGGATTTAGGTTTTTATTCTCTTCTTAAGAAATTGGATGATGTAATTGAAGAAGATAAAAAGAAAGAAGAACATAATAGTATAGATAACTTTAAAGTTATTACTGATATTAATGAAGTTAAAATTAATGAAGAGACCGCTATCTGGTTAGATACCACTATTGGTAATTATCATGATGCTGAATTACTTGGTATTTCTTTATATAATAATAATTTAGCCTACTATATTCCTTTTGATATATTAAAAAATAATTATAATGTTTTAAATACTGAATTTAATTTATTTACTTATGATTATAAGAAGTTAATTGTAATATTTAATAGATATGGTATTAAAGTACCTAAGATTGGTTTTGATACTATGATTAGTGCTTATTTACTTAACTACGAAACTAAAGATGATATTGCTTATCTTGCTAATAATATGAATTTTAATATTCCTATTTATGATAAGAAAGAAGTAGTAAGTGATGAAGAAGCTAGTAAGAGAGCTATTCTTAAAGCTAAATTTATTTATACTTCAAAGAAAGAACTATATAATAATATGAAAGAAGAAGATACTATTTATCTATTTGAAAATATTGAAATGCCTCTAGCAAAGGTACTTGCTAAGATGGAAATTGAAGGTATTAGAGTTGATAAAAATATTTTAAAAGAAATGGGAGAAGAAATTAAAATTAAATTAGAACTTATTACTAAGGATATTTATAATTATGCTGGATGTGAATTTAATATTAATTCTCCTAAACAACTTGGTGAAATTTTATTTGAAAAGCTTAATCTTCCTTATGGAAAGAAAAATAAAAGTGGGGGATATACTACTGATGCTGATGTTCTTAAAAAATTAGTGGATTATCCTATTGTTAATTGTATCTTAGAATATAGAGCACTTACTAAGCTTTATTCTACTTATATTGATGGTATGATTAACTGTATTAGAGAGGATGGTAAAATACATACTATTTACACACAGACTTTAACAAGAACTGGTAGATTATCTTCAATTGAACCTAACTTACAAAATATTCCGATGAGAAGTGAGTATGGTAGACTTATTAGAAAGGCTTTTATTCCAGAAAGTAATAGTGTTATTTTATCTTCTGACTACTCACAGATTGAACTTAGAGTATTTGCTCATTTATCAGGAGTTAATGATTTAATAAATGCTTTTAATGAAGGTATAGATATTCATACTAAGACCGCTATGGATATATTTAAAGTACCACAAGAAGGTGTTACTAAAAATATGCGTAGGCAGGCTAAAGCTGTTAACTTTGGTATTTTATATGGTATTAGTAGTTATGGCTTAGCTGAAGACTTCGGTATTCCAGTTAAAGAGGCTAAAGAATTTATTAATAAATATTTTGATACTTATCCAGGTGTTAGAGACTATATGGATAAAGAAATTGAAACTGCTAAAAAGAATGGCTATGTTAAAACTATTATGAATAGAAAGAGAGTTATTGATGAATTAAAGAGTACTAATTATATGATTAGAAATATGGGTGAAAGAATGGCTCTTAATACTCCTGTTCAAGGGTCAGCTTCAGATATTTTGAAAAAAGCTATGATTGAAATTGATGAAATATTTGAAAAAGAAAATATTAAGAGTAAGATGCTTCTTCAAGTACATGACGAATTAATATTTAATGTATACGATGATGAAATTGATAAAGTTAAAGAGATTGTATATAATACTATGACTAATGTATTTGATTTAAAGGTACCACTTGATGTAGATATAGAGTTGGGAAATAATTGGTATGAGGCTAAATAGATAAAATTATTTCCCGGGAAATAATTTGGGAAATAATTTAAGTAATAAAAGAGGTGATATATATGCCAGAATTACCAGAGGTAGAGACTGTTAAAGAATCTTTAAAGTTAAGATTGAATAATAAAAAAATAATTAGAACTAGAGTTTTATGGGATAATATTATTGCATATCCTAGTAAAGAGAAATTTATTAAAGAGACTGCTAATCAATGTATTAATGATGTTAAAAGAAGAGGTAAATTCTTGCTGTTTGATTTAGATGATTATTATCTTCTGTCACATCTTAGAATGGAAGGTAAATACTTTTTTAAGACTAAAGATGATGATATTAATAAACATGAACATGTTATTTTTGACTTAGATGATGGTAGCGAACTTAGATATATGGATACTAGAAAATTTGGTAAAATGTATCTTATAAAAAAAGAAGATATCGATAAGATAGGACCACTAGTGGAGCTTGGTCTTGAACCTTGGGATGATAATCTTACTAGTGAATATTTACTTGATAAATATAAGAAAAAGAAATTACCTATTAAGAGCGTTTTACTTGATCAAAATATAATCGTTGGTATTGGTAATATATATGCTGATGAAATTTTATTTCTATCTAAAATTAATCCTTTGAAGAAATGTAATTTAATTACTAAAGAAGAAGCTGAAAATATAATTAAATATACAAAAAAAGTTTTAGAGGCCGCTATTGAAAAAGGAGGAACTACTATTAGAACATATAGTTCTGTTGATGGAGTTCACGGTTTATTTCAAAATGAATTATTTGTTCATGGTAAGGATAAAAATAATTGTCCTATTTGTAATACGAAAATTGAAAAGATTAAAGTTGGTGGTAGAGGTACTTATTATTGTCCTAAGTGCCAAACTTTACAATAATTTGACACTAAAAATGTAACCCATTTGGTTACATTTTATTTTTTTTATTGACTTTACTATTATCTATATGGTAATTTAAAAGTGGTGAATTTTATGAATGACGAAATATTTAGATTATCTTTAATTGATGTAATGAATGAGGGGTTACTTAATGACTTTGTAAATGATATTTTTGGTTATGATTTTGATATTAAAAAGGAAGAGTATGTCTATATTCAATATAAAGTATTAGGAGACAATATTATTCTTAATATTTATGATAATAAGAATAATAATAGATTTAAAGCTTATATATTTACTATGAATGATATCGATAGTGATGAAGATACTAAATATATTAATGTAAAAGAAAAATATGATAAATATAAGAATGGTAACAAGGAAAAAATTACTTTAATAGCTAGTTTACTTTTATCTAAGGATAATGATGAAAAAAAAGAGATTATTGAATCTCTATTTAGCGGGAAAATAAAAGACATTTTTAGTCATTATTTTCTTTAATTATTGGTTTTATTTGATATTCTCTTTTAATAAGAGACATATCTGTAACTAAGGCATATATTTTGGTAGCCTTTAATTCTATATCTAATACTTTAGATATATTTTTTTTATATCCTATAACTAAAGGTATTGATAATTCTTTTTTTATTTTATTTAAATATTCTTGACCACTTCTAGTAAAACCTAATATTCTTATGTAGTCTATAGATATATTATTAGCTTCTTCTTTAGTAAAGCCTACGAGTATATGAAGAAGCATTCTAGATATTTTATTATAAGTATATCTTTTAGTTTTGATATTTTGAATTAATTCTTCATAGTTATTTGATATATAAATACTTTTTATTATTCTTGATTCAATGCCTTCATCTACTGTTTGATATTTACTGATACTTGTATCTTCTACTAATATTTTGTATTTTAGTACGTCATAATACTTATTCATATCTATTTTATAAAGATATTTTTTATCAAAAGGTACTAGGTTATCTATACAATTATCTGATAGATATAGTTTTCTGATATTTGAGGCTGATGTTATGTTATCTAATACTTCTGAGCCGTGATATGATGTTGTTCTTTTTATATTTATATATTTTATTGGGTAGTTATGTTTTTTTATTTGCTTTATATAAGACAAAGCTAATAGGTCATTTGGAGTATCTACTTTTATACTAGTTAAATCTTCAAGGACTTTATTAGTAGATGTTGCATAGTTTAATCCTTGACTTAGATATTCTTTTACTTTGTCTTGATACTCTATATTATTTATTTGAATATCTGCTAGAAGTTCTAAGTCGCTAATATTATCTCTTTCTGTACCAAAAACAAGAGTATCTATTTTTAAGGTATTTAGAATACTAATTGCTCCTTCTGCAAAAAGATCAGAAGACTGAGTTGAATAGACAAATGGTAGTTCTACGACTAAATCAACATTATTATCTAAAGCTATTTTTGTTTTATCCCATTTATTTAATAGTGAGATATTTCCTCTTTGGGTAAAAGAAGAAGAAGTGACCACTACTAAAAGACTATTGGGATATTTTTCTTTTATTTTATTTATTTGATATAAATGTCCTTTGTGAAAAGGATTATATTCCGCTATTACTCCTATTACATGCATAATTATCACCGGTTATATAATATCATATTTAACATAATTATTCAAACATTTTTTATTAGGGAGTTTTTTTATTGTATTAAATGTCAATGTATGATACAATATTTCTGAAGTGAGGTTGTATGTGATGTATTTTTTAAATATTATTAATTCAATAGGAGATTCTTATCTTGCTTGGAAAAATGTATATAATATTATTGGTAAGATTCTTGTTATTATGATGGCTTATAAAACTTTATATTGGTTAATTGGTGTTTTCTTTACTAGGAAGTTTAAACCTGCTAAAAATAAACATAAATATGCTATATTGATAGCAGCGAGAAATGAAAAAAATGTTATTGGTAACTTACTTGATAGTATTAATAAACAAGATTATCCAAAAGAACTTATTACTACTTTTGTAGTAGCGGATAATTGTACTGATAATACTGCAGAGATTGCTAGAAAGCATGGAGCTATCTGCTACGAAAGATTTGATAATGAACATAAAACTAAAGGATTTGCTCTTCAATATTTATTAGAAAAGATAGGTGAAGATTATGGTAGAATGAGTTTTGAGGGATACTTTATCTTTGATGCTGATAATCTTCTTAATGGAAATTATATTTCTAAGATGAATGATGCCTTTGATTCTGGTGAAAAAATTATTACTTCTTATCGTAATACGAAGAATTTTGATGAAAACTGGATTGCTTCTACTTATGCTATTCACTGGATTAGATCGATAAGATGTAATCATAGAGCTAGGTCTGTTCTTAGACTAGCTACTAATATACAGGGTACTGGTTTCTTATTTGCTAGTGAGATAGTAAAGGATGGGTGGAAGTATACTTCTCTTACTGAAGATAGAGCACTTACAGCAGATGCTGTTGCACAGGGATATCAGATTACTTATAATGATGAGGCTATGTTTTATGATGAACAACCTACTAGCTTAAAGATTGCATTAAGACAAAGACTTAGATGGTCAAAAGGTCATTTACTTGCCTTCTGTGAAAGTGGTCCTTATTTATTTTTAAATATTTTCTTTGGTAAATTATTTATTAAAACTAAGTGGAGAGAAAATACTAAGAAAAATAATAAATCTTTTAAAAATATTATTCTTAGTATTATTGAATCTATTAGACATAGATTTGCTTCTTATGATACTTTACTTCAATTAACACCTTTTTCAGTATTTAATTTAGCTAAATGGATTATTGTTATTCTTATTATGGGAAGTTGCTACTACTACAACAATGGTATTAATAATATTGATTTACTTAGTGGTGGTACTTATTTGGCTAAAGGTCTTAGAAATTTATTTTCAATTAAGATTTCTGTAGAACCTGGTATTAATGCTTTATTTATTGGAATAATTACTGCTATTTGGCTTAGATTATTCTATCGAATGGGTATGTATATACAGAACATGTGGGTAGCTGTTTATGTATTTATTATTGAAAGAAAAAATATTAAAAAGATGTCTTTTAAGAAAAAAGTATTATATACTATTACTTGGCCAATATTTGATATTATTGGTAGATATACTACTTATGCAGCATTATTTATGAAAGTTACATGGAAACCTATACCACATGATAGTAAAGTTACTATTGATGATATTGATACTAATGTAAAAGAAAAAGTTCACTAAATTAAAGTGAGCTTTTTTTATACTTCTTTATCTTTTGAAGTAGATATCTTTTTGAAATAATTATATTTTAATGTTAAATCGTTTTTTCTTATAATGTAGTTTATATAATAATTTTTATCTTCTAACGATACTTGGTCTATGTATTTGTTATTGGTTACTGCTCCGCCATCAACATATACATTTCCATCATACCATGAATAATCACTAAAGAAGACTATGCCATTGTAACTACCATTTAAAGCATCTTTTCCTATATAGTAATTAGGATGATATTCTAAACCTAATAGATTTATTATAGTAGGTAATATATTTAATTGTGATGTTACAGATGTTACTTTCTTTTTAGTATTTCCATTGTCCCATATAAAGAATGGAGTATGATTTATTAAATTATTACTTGTATCTTTATATTTATCTAATATTGTTTGATCTGATAAGGTATATAGATAATGGTCAGTGAATACTACTATTACTGTATTGTCTATTAAATTCTTCTCAGTTAGTGTATTTATTAGAAGTTCAACCATATAATCTGTTTCTTTAGCTTGTCTTCTAGCACAATCTTCTTCACTCATAGTAGGTAGAACATAATCTGATGGAAGTTCTTCTAATCCTTGTTCTTTTAATATATCTTCAGTTACTAATTTTTTACATACACCTTTTTCTGTAGTAAAAGGTAAGTGTCCTGAGTAAGTTATTATATAATCGGCAAATTTTTCTTCACTAAACATTTTTTCTTTAAATGTTTCATTTAATATTAATTCTCTATCTAAAGTATAGGCATCATCTTTATATGTTCCTAGTTCTTTTAAACCATAATAGTTATCATAACCCCAATTTTTATAATTTGTTGCTCTTGAATAATATTCTCCATCATTCATATGGAAGGCATTAACACTATAATTTTCATTTTTTAATAATTTTGCTAATGAATATGGGAATGAATTTTTATTAAATGAATAAGCGTTTTGGGTATATGATAGAGGAGTTATAAATCCTGTATTTACTGCAAACTCTGAATTGAATGTTGATCCACCGCCATTATAATATGAATAATGATTAGTAAAGTTAATAGAATTATTCATCATATTATATAGAGTTGGTGTATCTTCTTTTGTTATTAACCAGTTATCGGTTCCCTCTAATTGAAGAAAGATTACATTTTTATCTTTAAATTTTCCAGTATAATTTGTTTGATAATTTTCTTCTTCTTTATTATATTCTTCTTTAAGAAAAGTTATATCTTCTTCATTATCTGTTTTTTTAGCTTTAATAAATGTTATATAGAAATTTCTAACACTATATTCATATATTCCTGATACCATCATACTTTTATTGTTATCATTGAAATTTATATATATATTTCTTGGATTTCTCCATGTACTCCATGTTAAGGCATCATTTGGTTTTCCTAAGAATAATGGAGTTATTAAATGAAGAATTAAAAATAAGAAAAATACTTTTATTATTTTTTTTAAGTCTGTTTTCTTTCTTTCTTTAAATTGTTTTAATCCAAATATATAAGATATTATTATTACTACACTTGATATATATACCCAAATATTACAATTTAAAATAGCATCCATAAAGTAGTCTGAGCCTTCTCCTGCTAACATAATTAAACTAAAATCAAAGAATGTGTTAGTCATTGAATAGTAGATATTGTTAGTTATAAATAAAGCAAAGGCTAATATAAAAAAGATTGTATATACTATCTTACCTTTCTTTTTTTCTAAGAATAGGGATATTCCAACCATTAGGATTATATATGTGAGAGTAAATAAACATGGTACTAATCTAAATATTCCATAGAAATGTATTTTGTATCCCAATATTTTAGTTATTATATCGATTAATATAAAAGGTAATGATATAATTAATATATAATAATATTTTAAAATAAAATCTTTAACTTTATTTTTTATTTCTTCATATTTTGTTTTTTTATTTTTATTTATATTTTTTTTATTCTTTTTTTGTTTTACTTCTTTTTTCACAGAAATCACCACTAATGAAATTATACTATATATTTAATATTTTGTAAATATTTGAAGAAAAATATTAATTTTAAGACAATTTTGGCTTAAAATTATTTTTTAAAGACTTGAGGCTTTAAAAATAGTGAGCAACAAAGTGCGAACTACTCTAAAAAATTATTAAAAAGTTATTTATTTTTTGATATTTATTTGGTATAATTTACTTAGAATAGAAAGAAGGGCGATTATGTTTAAAGAAATTATTGCTATTAGTAAAAATTATGCTATTGTTAAAATTGATAATGTTATTACTGATGATTTACTTAACTTAAATGTTGTTTTCGAAGAAAATAATAAAAAAATATTAGGTGAAGTAGAAGAAATTATGAACGGAGAGGCTAAAATTAGTTTTTTAGGAGAATTTCATGGAAGTAAATTTTATGATGGTATTATTAGAAAACCTAGTATTAATTCTAAAATTAGAATTATTAATGCTGATGAATTAGCAGAACTCACTGGGTATAATGACAATACTGCAATGATGCTAGGACTTTCTCCTTTGTATAACGATAGCCCTATTAAAATTAATATTGATGATATGTGGAGCAATCATAGTGCTATTTTTGGTAATACTGGTTCTGGTAAAACTTATGGTGTTGCTAGATTAGTACAAAATTTATTTACTATGCCTAATTATATTCCTTTTAATAGTATTCTTTTTATATTTAATAATACTGATGAATATGATAGTGCTTTTAGTAGTATTTCTAGTTATAATTATAATTTTAATTATAAGATGTTTAGTACTGATACTGATAAGGGAGTTAATATTCTTAAATTACCTTTATGGTTACTTTCTGTTGATGATTATGCTAATATACTTGATGTAACTGATTATTCACAAATTATGATTATTGAAAAGATGCTTGCTTATGTTTCTTTATTTGCTAAAAATGATGAGGAATCTAATAGATATAAAAACCATTTAATTGCATCCGCTATTGTATCAGTTATGTATTCTAATCAAGTATCTGCTAGAATTAGAGACCAAATATTTTCTATTTTAACTGATTGTCATACACCTGAACTTAACTTAGATGTTGAAGTACCTGGTGTTGGTTATACTAGAACTTTTAGAAAATGTTTTGAAATTGATAGTCAGGGACAATTTGTAGAAAGAATTCTTATTACTGAATATATTAAAAAGTTTGTAGATAATGAGACTAAGTGGAATGAAGATTATGTACCTACTTTCTTTACAATTGACGATTTAGAAGTAGCTCTTAACTTTACATTAATATCTGAAGGACTTCTTCTTAATGAGAAATCTTATGCTGAAGCTACTGCTTTAAAAGTTAAATTACATACTATTGCTAATAGTTCTATGAGAAAGTATTTTGAATGTGATAAGTTTATTACTGTAAATGAATTTATATCTGATTTAATATTAGTTGGTAATAATAAGAGAGCACAAATTATTAATTTTGTATTAGAAAATATAGATGATAGATTTGCTAAAGCTCTTGTTAAGGTATATGCAAGAATTATCTTTAACTTTGCTAAAAAACTTCCTACTAGAGGTAGTATGCCAATGCATCTTATGCTAGAGGAGGCTCATAGATATGTTCAGAAGGATAATGATATTAATATTCTTGGATACAATATATTTGAAAGAATTGCTAAGGAAGGTAGAAAATTTGGTATATGTCTTGACTTAATTACACAAAGACCTACTGAACTATCTGAAACTGTTTTATCACAGTGTAGTAATTTCTTAATATTTAAAATTAACCATCCTAGTGATTTGGAGTATATTGAAAAGATGGTTCCTAATATTAGTAGTGATGTTATTGAAAAACAAAAATCACTTCAATCTGGTACTTGTGTTGCATTTGGTAAAATGATGAAGATTCCACTTATTGTAAAAATGCAACTTCCTAATCCAGAACCACAGAGTACAAATGCTAAAATATTTGACAAGTGGATGATACAGTGGAAAAGTAACTAGAATAAAGCCTTATAAATCAAGGCTTTTTTTATTTATCCACAATATCCACAGGGCTGTGGAAAAGTAAAGCTGTTGACTGTTGACAACAAAAATTGACAAAAATTGTGGAAAAGTCTTTTAAAGTCTTATTTTATATGGTATTATATTGTTGATAAGTTGTGGATAACTTGTTATTTTACCTGTTAATTAAAAAAAATATCTAGACAAAATTTTTTTTTGAGATATAATAAGATTAATGGCAGATTTGATTAAGGAGGTTTTGATATGAATACGGATAATTTATGGAATGAATTTCTTGATAAAATTAAAGAACGTATTACTCCTTTATCTTATGATACTTGGTTTAAGGATACTAAATTATATAAGTTAGATGGTGGTACTGCCACTATTATTGTTCCTTTAGCTTTACATAAAAAACATTTAGAAGAAAATTATATTGATGATATTGAAGAAACTTTTAATTCTATTACGGGAACAAATTTTAATTTTAAATTTATTTTAGAAAACGAAATTAATGAAATTAGTGATAATAATGAAGAGGTTATTATTGGTGCTTCTAATGAAAATATGGGAGTTCCACATCAAACTAGTGCTTCCGCTAATCTAAATAGCGAATATACTTTTGATAGTTTTATTGTAGGTAACTCGAATAGGTTTGCTTTTACTGCTGCTAGAGCGGTGGCGGAAAAACCTGGTAAAGCATATAATCCTTTATTTTTATATGGTAAAAGTGGACTTGGTAAAACACATTTAATGCATGCTATTGGTAATTATATTATTCAAAATACTAATAAAAAGGTTTTGTATGTGTCAAGTGAACAGTTTGTTAATGATTATATAGCGGCGGTTAGAAATAATGAGAAGAATACTTTTGATAAGATTGATTCTTTTAAAAATAAGTATAGAAATATTGACGTTTTAATTATTGACGATATTCAATTTTTAGGGTCCGCTACTAAGGGGCAAGAAGAATTTTTCCATACTTTTAATCAGTTACATGACTCAAATAAACAAATTATTATAGCTTCCGACAGGTCTGTTGATGATTTGAAGATGTTAGAAAATAGGCTTATTACAAGATTTAATTGGGGTCTTACTGCTAATATTACTCCACCTGATTTTGGACTGAGAGTAGATATTATTAAAAGGAAGATAGCACATCAGGAAGCAGCGGAAGATATTCCAATTGAAGTTATTGAATATATCGCTAATATTAATGATTCTGATGTTAGACAGTTAGAAGGAGCAATTACAAGGGTTTTTGCTTATGCACTGATGATGAACCATGGAGTTGTTACTTTGGATATTGCTATTGAAGCTTTAAAAGATAAAATTAGTGAACGTAGTGTATATAAAAATGATATTCATAGGATTCAAAGGATTGTCTGTGAGTACTTTAAGATAGATATTGAAGATTTAAAAGGTAAAAAAAGGAGTAAAGATATAAATTATCAGCGGCAAATAGCTATATACTTGTGTAGAATAATGACAAATGAATCGTATCCAAAAATGGGAACTTACTTTGGAGGTAGAGACCACTCAACTATAATAAGTGCATATCAAAAAATAGAGAAAGATTTGGAGACAAATTATCAGTTACAAACAGTAATTGAGGAGTTAAAAAAGAGAATATAGTTGTTGATAGTGGATAAGTTTAAAGTTATCAACAAGTATTGTGGATAAGTAAAGGTATATAAAACAAGGATATATGTGAGTTTTCCACAATATCCACAGCATAATAATAATAATATAATAAATAATAAAAGAAAGAGGATGATAAAAATGAAATTAGTCGTAAAGAAAGAAATATTATTAGAAAGTTTGAATAATACAGCAAGAGCAATATCTACTAAAAACTTAATTCCTATATTAACAGGTATTAAGTTTGATTTAAAGGATGATGGATTATATTTATATGCAAGTGATACTGATGTTTCTATTAGATCTTTTATACCAAAGAATAAGTTAACAAGTTTAGAAGAAACAGGTAGTATAGTAATAGGAGGTAAATATATTGTTGAGATAATAAGAAAACTTCCTAATACAGATATATCTATTGAAGTTATTGATGGATATAAGATGATTGTTAGTACAGATAATACAGAATTTAATTTGAATGGTATTAATCCTAATGAATTTCCTAATTTAGATTTAGATGAAACTAAGGAGCCTATTGTTATTAACAATGGAGTATTTAAGGATATTATTAATCAAACAGTATTTGCTATTTCACAAAGTGAAACTAGACCACTTCTTACAGGTATTAATTTTAGAATTAATAATGGAGAATTAGATGTTATTGCTACTGATTCATATAGACTTGCTAGAAAATTAGTAGCTATTGATAAAGTTGATGAAAGTGATATTAATATTGTTATTCCTGGTAAGAACTTAGTAGAACTTACTAAAATGCTTGATAATGATGAAGAATCTTTAGAATTACATTTATTTAGTAATAAAGTTTTATTTAAATATGGTAATATTGTATTTTTATCTAGATTACTTTCTGGTACTTATCCTACTACTAGTGATATTATTCCTAAGAATTTTAATATATTACTTGAATGTTCTTTTAATGATTTATATAATATGATTGATAGAGCTAGTTTACTTACTTCTGACAGAGAAAAGAATACTATTAAGTTATCTTTAAAAGGTAATGAACTTATGATTTCTTCAAATAGTCCAGAAATTGGTAAAGTAGAGGAAAAAATCAATGTAGAAAATGATAAGAATATTGAAATTTCGTTTAGTTCTAAGTTTATGTTAGATGCTATTAAGAGTTTTAATAAAGAAAAGATTGTTTTATGTATGAATAATGATAGTTCTCCTATTGTTATTAAGAGTAATGAAGATGATTCTTTGGTACAACTTGTTTTACCTATTAAGACTTGCTAATTTTGATTTATATTTGTTTAATAGATAAGAGATTTGATTCTTTTATCTATTTTTTTTGTGATAAAACAGTAATTTTGATGATAGAAATGTTAAGAAAAGAAAAATTTTTGATAATTTACGACATATTTTGATAAAATTCGACATGATTATATGCTTTAATACATGGTACATATTTTTATATGTGGAGAGGGGGATTTTATGAGAAATTATATTATTACTGATGATGTTTTGTGCTTTACTTCTAATGGATATGGTACTTATGTTATGGAGAAGAATAAGGATTTTTATTTGAGTATTGATTGTCTTAAATTACTTAAATATGGGTGTAATTTTTATGGTAATTCTTATAATATTCAGAGGCAATTTGTTATTGATATTTTTAATTATTATATTAAGACTCCTATTATTGTATCTTCTTATAATATGATTATTTTCTTTCCTACATGTACTCCTAGTTCTAAGAAATGTATATGGCTTGCTTATAATAATATTACTAGATATGTTCAAAGAAAGAATGTACAAAAATATATTTTGAGAATGGTAAAGAGATGAATATTAAGGTACCTTATACTACGATTGATAATCAAATTACTAAGTGTATAAAGATAGAAAAATACTTAAATGGAATTATGAGAAAAACCGTTGAAAAATAAGGAAAAAATACATAGAAAATATGTTTTTTGTTGAGTTATAATACATATGTTACAAATTT
>ULNA01031581.1_pt1 | contig 35328 bp, 44 predicted proteins | sample 1951801 | NCBI WGS metagenome assembly ULNA01 (sample SAMEA4835565, study PRJEB28245) | human gut metagenome | biome: gut microbiome; material: fecal sample | place: Denmark | collected 2008
CAACAGCAAGCACTACGACCAGTTCATCATCAAGGCGATTTGCTGTGGGTTCACACCGCAGGAAGTCAAACAGGTGAACGATTTCATTATCGGCGGAGGTCAAGGTTGGGAGTGTCCAATGCTTCGAGACTTTTTCTTCCGTTTCAACAACGTGGACATCAAAGACGATATGCAGATGGGCTTGTCCCTCAAGGCTATCGAAGGTCACTTGGGTCTTTCTGTCGAGGAGTCTACTGTACCGTTTGACATTGACCGCCCTCTCACTGAGGAGGAGCTGAAAGAGACCGCAAAATATTGTATTCACGATGTTGACACCACAGAAAAGCTGGTTGAACTTCGCAAGGACTACCTCAAGAACAAAATCCATATCGGCAAACTTGCCGGACTGGACGAAGTAAAAGCAATGGGTATGACAAATGCCAAGTTGACTGCGGCTCTCTTGAAAGCCGAGCAGAAACCGCATGATGATGAACGCAAATATGTCTACCCTCCGAACCTAAAGCGTGAGTACATTCCGCAAGAGGTCTTCGATTTCTTTGACAGAATGTACGACCCCGAAATCTCTGACAAGGAGCTTTTCAGTGACAAACAGACATTCTCCATCGGTGACTGTCCGGGAGTCGTTGGTTACGGCGGTATTCATGCGGCTATTCCGAATTACTTCTTCGTTGAAACGGAGGACAGAGTAATCCGCAATAAGGACGTGGCGAGTTATTATCCTCACCTCATGACCCTATGCGGCTACACATCAAGGAACATTCCTTCTGCGAAGGTTTTCGAGGACGTGTTGGATACCCGAATGAAAGCCAAGGCAAGCGGTGACAAAGCCACTGCAAACGCACTCAAGCTCGTTGTGAACACCACCTACGGTGCGTTGCTCAACAAATACAACGACCTGTTTGACCCTCTCATGGGACGCTCAGTGTGTATCACAGGACAGCTTTTCCTCATGGAACTGGCACAGCACCTCTACGCTGACATACCCGATTTGAAGATTGTCCAGCTCAATACGGACGGTATCATGGTCGAGTGCGACAGAAAGTATCTTCCTATGCTGGACGAGATTTGTGACGAGTGGCAGTCGAGGACTGGATTTGAGCTTGAGGAAGACGCAGTTGTCCGTATTGCACAGAAGGACGTAAACAATTATGTCGAAGTGCAGGAGGGCGGAAAAGCCAAGTCCAAGGGAGGTTATTTGGTAAGAGGTATTTCCACTGTCGGTGCGTTCAACATCAACAACAATGCCTGTATCGTTGCCGCCGCTGTGAAAGAGTACCTTGTCAACGGTGTTCCTGTTGAGGACACCATAAATGGGTGCAACGACATCTTCCAGTTCCAGCTCATAGCCAAGGCTGGTGTGAAGTATCGTGAAGCCTATCACCTTGTCGATGGTGAGAAAGTCCCTGTGCAGAAGGTCAACCGTGTGTATGCCACAAAGGACGAGCGTTACGGAAAGCTGTTTAAGGTTAAGGCGGAGAACGACAGCACCGCCAAAATCGAAATGCTCCCGGAACACTGCATTATCGACAACGACAATCACTTAACCATTGATGATGTGGACAAGACCTTCTACATCGAAATGGCAAAGAAACGTATCAACGATTTTTTGGGAATTAAACCCGAAAAGAAAAAAGGAGGACGTAAAAAAATGGCTACTACCAAGAAAACTGAAACCGCCGAAATCACCGCAATGAACATCTATCAGAAGTTGCTCAAAGCGAGAGCAATGTTCCTCGAAGCAGATGTGAAGAAGACTGGTAAGAATATGCACCTGTCTTTCAAATACTTCGAGCTTGAGGACATTGTTCCTACGGCAACTCGTATCTTCGGAGAGGTCGGCATTGTGCCTTTGGTGAACTTCACCGCAGACACAGCTACCATGACGATTGTGAACACTGACAACCCGGAGGAGACCGTTACCTTCGTATCTCCGTTCAATCAGATTGCTCCTATCGTCTCCAACACTGGCAAACAGGCAACCAACGAAATGATGGCTCTCGGTTCTTCCATCACCTATATGCGCCGTTATCTCTACATGATTGCTCTCGACATTTGTGAGAGTGACGGAATTGACGCAAACGCTGGTGTTCCTGCTCCTGCCGCCCCTGCTCCGAAAGCTCCCCCTGCCACTCCCGAACAGAGACAGGAAGTGAAACAGGAACTCACTGCTCCGGCTGACAACGCAACTGCTTTGCAGATTAAGGGTCTCAAGGCAGTGCTGAAAAAGCTCAAGGACGCTGACCCTTCCAAGGAGGAAATGATTGCTCAGATTGCAGTTCAGACCAACGGTTTCACTGTGATTTCCAAGGCTGACTGTGAAACTCTCATTCAGAGAATCACCGCAATGCTGGAAGGAGGAAATGAGTAATGGCAGACATCAAATGGCTTGAGGGCAATCGCTTACAGATTGCTCCTCCGAAGCGCACCAAGAAAATCACTGGTACTCGTTTCGCAACGATTCTCGGTTTGAATCCGTGGTCTACCGCATTTGAAATGTGGTGTGCAATCACGAAGACCTTTGAGCTTCCCTTCGAAGATACCGTCTATACTGTGGCTGGTAAAACCATCGAACCCAAACAGGCTGAGTATATGAAAAAGTCTTACGGTATGGAGTTGATTTCTCCTACTGACCGTTACGGTGCTGACTACTTCAACAAGACATGGGGTGACTTCTTTGGTGACAATCCTCACCTCGGCGGTATGTGGGACTACCTCGCCGTTGACGAGGAGGGCAAGGTCGATACGGTTCTTGAAATGAAGACCACCAAGCGTATCGAGGACTGGCAGAACGATGTTCCCGAATACTACGCTCTACAGGCGGCTCTCTACGCTTATCTGCTCGGTGTGGATAACGTAATCATGGTAGCTTCCTTCCTTGAGGAGAAGGACTACAACGACCCTGCGAAGTTCGTCCCGAACATCAAGAACACCATTACGGTTGAGTTCAAAGTCTCTGAGCGTTACCCGGACTTTGCCGAGAAGGTTGCAACTGTTGAGAAGTGGTGGGCTGACTACGTTGATACAGGTGTTTCTCCTGCCTTTGACGAGAAAAAGGACGCTGAAATCCTCAAGGCTCTCCGCACTCATAACCTCACCCCGGACACTGACATCACTGCCTTGATTGCGGAAGCTGAATCCCTCAAGACTGAGGTTGACAAGGCTACCGCCGCAATCGCTGACAAAGAGAAGCGTCTGAAAGAGGTCAATGACATCATAAAGGAACACGCTATGAAGCAGTTCCGTGAGGGTGACAAGAAGGTCGAGGTCAAGGGTAGCACCTACACTTGGACGGTATCTCGTTCCGAGACTACGACCATCAACAAAAAGGCTTTGGAAGCTGACGGCTTGCTCGAAAAGTATCAGACAAAGACTGAACAGTACCGCATGACGGTGAAATAAGGAGGAAAAATCATGAAGTTTCAGAAGTTCGTAAAATCCATCGGAACTGAGGGTATCGTTTACGTCCGTAACAACGGCGAACGCTGGCTTGCCGCACAGGACGTATTTATGAAAATCCCGGAAGACATTCAGAGTATTACCGCAAAGTCGGTCACTGAAATGCCGGAAGCAATCGAGTCCATCATCAACTGCGACTGCTTCTCCGACCCTTGTGAGCTGGTAAAGGCTATCATGCCTTGTGCTGACGGTGTTATCAAAGACTGTGTGCGTATCTATGCTACAGCAAACAACCTGTGCGAAATCGCTATCAGCAACACCGCATACACGCTCATTGAGCGCAAGGACGTTGTGGAAATGTACTCCAAGTTCGACAGCGAAACTGAGGAAAGCGAAGCAAAGGCTCTGTTTATCAAGAGATTCCCTGTCGGTGAGGACGAAGAAGTGGTCGGTGTTATCTTCCCGACCAGTATCGAGTAAGGAGGTCTAATCATGTATATCAATCCGTTCGTTGCAGGAGTAATCGCCACCATTATGGTGGAACTGATTCTCGTACTCGGCTTTGCCTTGTTCACAGGCAACAAAAACAAACACAACTAATTTTAGGAGGTAAATTACAATGGCAAGAATCCCTATGACGAGTGGTTTTACTCTCATTCCCGAAGGAACTTATGTGTTCCGTGTATATGCCGCAACCTATGACGAGGAGTTCGGCAAAATTGAGGTGAAGCTGGTAAATGCCGCTGGCATGACCCACACCGAGCGTTTCTCCATCAAGAACAAGAACGATGAAATGAACGAAAAAGCTCTGAACGCTTTCAGCTACTTTGCGAAGACGGTAATGGGCGATTACACATTGGAGGACATCGACCCTGCCGAGCTGGTAGACCACTTCGTATGTGCCGAGGTTGTTCACACCAAGCTCCCCTCCAACAAAGACCCCAACAAGACCGTCACTTTCGTCAACCTCGGTGACAAGTCTCCTGCGGAATACTTCGACACCGAACCTGTGGCTCGTGCGCTCACTCTCGGCAAGGAAGGTGCTTCCCCTGCTCCCAAGGCGGCAACCGCCGCTCCTGCCCCTGCTACCGCTCCTGCGGCACAGCCTACGGCGGCGAAGGGACTCGATTTGGACGCACTGCTCGGATAATCTGACATGATTATCCCTCGAAGGAGGTATTTGCTATGGAACTCAAAGACAGTGGCACACGCAGAGAGTTCTCCTCCGGGGCAGTCCGAGACATCAAGGGGGAGAAGGTCGATGTGACCTTCTCCCCCGTGATGTGGTCGGAGAGGTATTCAGAGACGATATTTTGAACAATGTCAATGGATATGTTCGTTCCGGGGACAGGAAACTCCTCGTTGAAGCACTCAAAGAGTTTCCGGAAAAACGATACGGAGACCTTTATACAGCAATGCTGGAAGTCTCCAAACACTATGAGGACGGTTGCAATAAGTACGGTGAGAGAAATTGGGAAAAAGGTATTCCCCTCCATTGTTACATCGACAGTGGTGTGCGCCACTACATAAAGTGGCTCAGAGGTGATGAAGACGAACCTCACGACAGAGCTTTCCTGTGGAATATGCTCGGCGCACTGTGGACGCATGGGTATCACCCGGAGTATTGCGATTTACCGTTCGGTAAGGAGGAAGTATGACTGAGAAAGAAAGATTTGACCTCTGCATGAGTACAAAGCTCGGAGACATTCTCTCTGAGGAGTTCAAGACATATCTGCTTGCAAACGGTTTCTTCTCTGCTCCGGCAAGTACGAAGCACCATGGTGCATACGAAGGAGGTTTGTTCGACCATTCCTTCGCAGTAATGAACTTCCTCGTGGAACTGTCCGCCAAGAATGGTCTCAAGTGGCAGAGAGCAGAGAGTCCGTTTATCGTGGGAATGTTCCACGACCTTTGTAAAATCGACAGTTATCGTCACCCCATTGTAGAGGAACTGTTCGATGGGAATAAAGTATGTCCCATCTATGACGAGAGCAAGTGGGAACACAACCCCAACACTCAGTTCAAGGGTCATGGCGATAAGTCGATTATCCTCCTCTCTCAGCACATCGTACTGACTGAGGAAGAAGCACTTTGTATTCGCTACCACATGGGGGCTTTCGTTGAGAAAGACGAGTGGAGAGATTACACCAACGCTATTCACAGATACGCAAACGTGCTGTGGACTCACCATGCAGATATGCTTGCGTCTCATGTAGTAGGTATATGAACCGAGCGGAACGAAGACGCAGACAGAAACAGGGACTTCCCATTGTAAAAGAACCTGTCTTGAATATGAAGGTGAGCGATATTCAGCAAATCAAGACACAGGCTACGAACACTGCCGCCGACACAGCCTTTTTCCTCATGCTGGCGATTCCTGTCATGGTTATTCATGATAAATACCCACAGCTCATGAGGAGAGAGGTTGACGGAAAGCCGAGAGCGGAACGCTTCGCTGACCTCTGTCTCGATTTGTACGACAGTTTCAACAAAGGCTATGTCACACTTGATGATTTGTCTCAGTGCCTTTGGGAAGAAGCTGGTATCAAACTCGAAAAGAAATAAGGAGGTACAACCCATGAATTACAAGCTCAAAAGTGTGCAGGGCAAGGTCACTTTCCTGCTTCGTACTGGCAAGGACTTGGTGAAGAATCAGATGGCAGTTGCTTCGGCACAGCACATCATTGACACCGGGAAAATGAAGAAGTCCGATGTTCCGGGCTATCCCATCAACATTGACGATAAATGGTATTTTGAGGGAGAAATCCTCAAGAAAACCGTTGCTCAGAAGGAGGACTCTGCCGAATGAGAACTTTTTACTCCGAATATGTCCAGCACTGCATGAGGTTTTACGCAAGACACCCTCACCCTAAGTTCCGCTCTGACGCTGACAAACAGAACTGGAACGCTTGCGACAGTGCTTTGAAGGGGTTCAGCCCTTCCGAAGTGGACATTCTCATGACCGTATATCGTGAGGGTGACACCATTCCCAATAACATCTACAAGGTTTCCGTTGACCGCAACATTAAGCAGGACAACATTTGGAAACTCGTAAACGAACTGGAACGCAAGGTTGCAAAGAGGAGGAACTTGATTTGACACATTACGAGAACATTCCCAATGAACTCAAAGAACTGAATCAGTGGGTCTGTACTCGTAGTGACAGCAAAGTTCCTATGAAAGCATTTGAGGACGAGAACCCTTGCGCTTCCTCCACCAACCCTCAGACGTGGGCTACCTTCGACATGGCGAATGAAGCTGTGTCGAAGGGGTTCTACGACTACTGCGGATTTGTTTTCGCTGACAACGGTTTCGTTGCTATAGACATCGACACCGGGTTTGACGAAGAAGGGTTCATGACACCGCTTGCCGCTGACATCATAGGACATTGCGAAAGCTACACTGAGAAGTCCAAGAGCGGCAGAGGTTTCCACATTATTCTGAGAGGTACACTTCCCTTCAAAGGTAAGAATAACCTCGCAGGGGTGGAAATATACAAATCCGCTCGATATTTCATCATGACAGGTGACACTCTCCTCTACAGGGAAATCGAGGAGAATCAAGAAGCGATTGACTATGTAGTTGAGAAATACTTCCCGGAGACCCGACAGGAGAAAGAAACCTCCGTTTACGGTGGTCGTATCTACTCTCCTATATGGGAAATGCCGGAGAACAATCGTATCAAGCTCAGACCTGTCTATCCAAGAATCCCGGACGGAAGCCGTAACATTTGTCTGACCTCACTTGCTGGTATGCTTCACAACCAAGGGTACAGCAAACAACAGATTTACGAAGAACTTCTATACGCAAACACTGTTGCCTGTGACCCTCCGCTCGATAGAGCTGAGATTAGAACAATCTGCAACAGTGTCACAAGGTACAAACGATGATTACAGGTATCAAATGTTGTAAGGGGTGCGTTGCTCCTAAAAGATACCCCGGTTGCCACTCGAACTGTCCCGAATATCTCATGGAAAAGAAACTGTGGGACGAGCAGAAGAAAATCATTTCTGAGCAACGGCAAGCCTACAACAATCTGTATGAGCAACGCTCCGAAAGTGTACGAAAAGCACTCAAACGCAAAAGACGATAAGTAACACGAAAAGGATAAAATATTTTCGCAAAAGGGTTGACAACTAATCCTTTTCGTGTTATTATCTAATCATCAAGAGATAAGAAATTATCTTAATAGGACTTAGGAGGTCAATTATGGCATACAACAACCCTACACCCGAAATCTATCGTGGTGACATCTTCTACATAATGCAGGGCAGTTACGTTGGCTCTGAACAGAAATCCGGGAGACCGGGTATCATCGTGTCCAATGACCTTGCGAACAAGCACTCTCCCAACGTGGAGGTTGTGTTCCTCACCTCACAGGAGAAGAAAGCCCTCCCGACCCACGTTGAGGTGATTGCGAGAGTTCCTTCGACCGCCCTGTGCGAGAACATTCAGACCGTTTCGAAGGAACGTCTGAGCGATTTTATTCGCTCCTGTACCACTTCTGAAATGAAAGCCATAGACAAGGCTCTGCTTCATTCTCTCGGTATTGAAGCCCCTGCCGTTGTCGGGGGGGGACTCAAGAAACCGAAGTTCCAAAAGCTGTTTCGGAAGCAGAGGTCGAAAGAAATTTGTACAAGGCTTTGTACGAGCAACTTTTAGATAAGGTGATGAAATAGCCTTGAGCAAGTGTGAAAAATGCAGGAAGCGGTGTTTGTGCCGCTCCTGCCCCAATAATCAAACGTGCAGAGTTGCACTCAGAAGGTACTGCAAGTCGGTCTGCTATTGCAGTATCAACAGAAAAATGAAGGAGGAAAAATCCAATGAAAGTTACTCTTATCCAAGCTACCCCGAACCCCATTGAGACCATTGCTCAGATTGCCAGCATTTGCTACGACAGTGACCCGAAGAACCCTCTCGGACTTGTGAAGCACCTGTACCGCAATGGACACCACAGTGTCTTCGAGCATATCTACTTCACATTCAAAATCGAGGGTATCTCTCGTGCCTGTTCCCACCAGCTTGTGAGACACCGCCACTGTAGCTTCACTCAGCGCAGTCAGCGTTACTGCTCCGAGGACGGTTTCGGTTTTGTGACACCTTCCACTGTTGATGAAGGACGTTTCGCAAATGACATGGAGGACATCAAGGACTGGTATGAGGATTATCAGAAAAGCGGTGTCCCGAATGAGGACGCTCGTTATGTTCTCCCCAATGCCTGTGAAACCTCTCTCTACCTGTCCTGCAATCTGAGAGAGCTTATCCACATGAGCAACGAGAGACTGTGCCGCAGAGCGCAGTGGGAAATCCGAGAGCTGGTTCAGCAGATGGTCTACTGCGTGAACGCTGACCTGTGGTTCATGCTCGTACCCAAGTGTAAGAGTGGGAGAATTATCTGCAACGAACCTTGCGGAAAGTAATCTAAAACGAACGGAGGTGTTCTAAATGATTGAAAACGTAATCAGAATCAATCGTGCTGAGTTTGACAGGCTGGCTCTGCTCACAGAAAAGAAGGGATATTTGGCGGCGAGTTTCAATATTGCCACTCAAGACAAGTTCCCTTTACACAAAATTCATTATGTTTTCGAGAACATCAATCCCGGAGAAACCTATGAGATTGATACCATCATCGAAGCTCACCTTGGTTGTCACGTTTTCAAATGCACCGTCTTTTACCGTCACAGGTGCGTAGGTGTCGTAAGCTGTACCATGAAGGACTTCGACCCTGTTTCCTTCGATTGGGCTACCTCCTACAAGGTGAAAGCTCTCCAACGAGGGAAGGAACAGTGGCTCAAGGAAGTCGCACTTATGACTGTGACTGTAAGTATGACGGTTGCCTACTCTATTCTGTATGCTGACCGAGTATTCGTGGAAAGCTCCGGGAAGCACAGACTGAATGTGGAAAGCAACTCCGATTCAGACGAACTGATTTACAGAAAGCTCAAGGCTTATATCTCCTGCGAACACGCTCCTGCTACACCTACTGGCAAGGGTGCGAAACCTCAACACGAGTTCGATGTTCGAGGTCACATGAGACACTATAAGTCCGGCAAGGTCGTGTATATCCGTCCCTATACAAAGTGCAAAGGACGTGGCACGAAGATTATCCACGAATACATCACAGGAGGTAATACCGATGAATGAAATTATCTGCCCTCTCCTCACTACCAATACGGTAGTCGAGGAGGACGGAACAGTCAAAATAGGAACTCAACCTGTCTACTGCCTTGAATCTCATTGTGCATGGTGGGTCGAGGACAAACAGAAATGCGCTATCACAGCAATGGGAGGTGAAAAACGTGGTAAGTGATAGAGAACTTTTCGAACTTCGAAACGGTAGAGTCATTATGGACGAAGACCTGTCGGAGAAAATGTATATCATCAAGTCTTACCACCCGGAGAAAGCTGACGAGACTTCCTCCAGCTTTGAGTGGTCTGAAATGGGTATGGCAAACCTGTTCGGTATGCTCTACAACAAGGAAGCTCGATATTGTACCGAGCATAAGAGCTGGTACACCTACTTCGAGGGTGCGTGGCGCAAGGACGAAGGTGCAATTCTAGTCTCTGAGAAAATCAAGGACTTCGTGAGACTCATGATTCTCTACTGCGGAGAAATCACTGACGATGAAACCCGAAAGTCCTACACCGCTTTCGTCAACAAAATGGGTGACAGGAGAATGAGAGACAGAATCCTCAAGGACGCAACAGGAGAACTCCGTATCTCTGCCACTCAGTTCGACTCCAACCCCTACCTCATTAACTGTCTGAATGGTACATACTCTCTTGAAGACTTCTCCTTCCGGGAAGCACGATGGGACGATTTTCTTACAATGCAGACAAATTTCCGCCACACTGTCCGCAGGGACGTTCGCTGTGAGCGTTGGGAGAAGTTCATTGACGAGGTTACGCAGGGAGAAACCGACAAGGCTGACTTCCTGCAAAGAGCTTTGGGTTACTCCATTCTCGGCATGAGCAACGAGGAGTGTATGTTCATTCTCCACGGCAAAACGACTCGAAACGGAAAGTCCACACTGCTCAATACTATCGAAACCATGCTCGGTGACTATGCGAAGGTTGCTCCTGTCGGTATGATTTGCCGTGGTGACAGGCAGAAGGACGCAGAAGCCGCTTCTCCTACTCTCGCCGGACTCAAGAGCAAACGCTTTGTCACTATGTCCGAGTCGAATGAGTATGGCAAGCTGGACGAGGAGAAAATCAAACAGCTCACAGGCGGTGAGGAAATCTCAGCTCGTGCGCTGTACCAGTCAGCAATTACCTACAAGCCGCAGTTCACACTTTGGCTCTCCTGTAATGACCTTCCGATGGTTACGGACAAGTCCCTGTTCGCTTCCGAGCGTATCAAGGTTATCGAGTTCAATCGTCACTTCACCCCGGAGGAACAGGACACCCACCTCAAGGACGAGCTTACCTCACAGGAAGCAATGAGCGGTATTTTCATGTGGCTGGTTCGTGGCTACATCAAGTACAAGGAAATGGGGCTGAAAATGTCCGACTCCCTCAAGACTGTTGTCACCAAGTACGAGCGAGACAACGACCTCGTGTTGCAGTTCCTCGAAAGCCGCTGTGTGCGTGTTCCCGAAGACGAGAGCAATCCATACGGTGAGAAGAACAAGCGCACTCTCATTAAGGCGAAGGATTTATACAATGCTTTCAAGCTGTGGGCGAAGTCCGAAGGTGCTTACGTCCTCTCTGCTCGTAAGTTCAACTCCGAAATGGAACGACACCCGGAATGGTTCGATAGAAAATCAACTTCCAGCGGTTTCATGATTTATTGGGGACTTAAGCTAAAGGAGGTGCTGTAATATGACCCACATTCTCTCCCTCTCCTATGGTAAAGACTCTTTGGCTTGCTTGGAAGCCTGTAAGCTCCTTGGCTATCCCATCGACAGAGTAATTCACGCAGAGTTCGAGGACTCCATGAAGGGTATCTACACGACCTCCGTTGGACAGTCCACCATTGATGAATCTCCCATGGTCTACAAGCCTATGGAAGAAATCGTGAAGAACATTGTCGATACAGTGGAAATTTTATCCATTATCAAACCTGTGTACAACTTCAAAGCGAGTGAGTAAGGAGGTGCAACCTATGGAAAAATATGTGGCAGAACTCAGTTCTTCACAGGAAAAGGAGCTGAGAAAAGCCGCAGACAAATTGGGTTTGTTTGACATGGAAAAGAAAATGCTGACCGAGATTCAAGGTATGCTTGAGGACATCAATCCGAACGAAATCGTCTCTCACATACTGGACGGAACTCTCCTCTCTTGGCTTGCGAGTTGGAGAATGAAAACAGGTATGCTGGTGGCATTTATGCTTGAAAATGTCAAATTATCCGAAAAGGATTGAAAAATAATCCTAAACGACATTTGGAAAATAACACAAATCGGATTGAAAAATAATCTTTTCGACTTTTTATGATGAAGTAGTAAAAGTAGTTAAACTTTAGTTTTTGCGTAAAAGTCCCCTTATAAGAGGGCTATATAGTAAAAGTTACACGCAAAAGTCGATTTTTAACTACTTCAACTACTCAAGAAGAACAAGAATAAGAGGACTCTCCGGGGCGGAAACTGGCTCGAAAAGAGGACTCTCAAAGGAGGTAAACGACTATGGCAAGTAAGAAAGACGCTCCTCAGAATGAGGGTGTACAGGTGATAAAGAAGAAGCCGAGAGGTGGCAACTCTCCTGTCATTGGCATGAATGGGTATGACCTTGAACCCGGAGACAATACGAAGTTTCTACAGCTCAACATGGAGCTTTTCAATATGGAGAAAATTGATATGCACGATGAAGAAGCTGTGACAGAACGACTCAATGAGTATTTTGCTTTGTATGCCAAACATGATGTGAAACCTACTGTTGCTGGTATGGCAATGGCATTGGGTTGGAGTAGACAGCAACTATGGGCTGTTACACACGACCAACCTTTGGGTGGACGTGGGAACTATTGCACGTTGCCGCAGAGCGTGACCGACACAATAAAAAAAGCATACTTTTTGCTCGAAAATTTGTGGGAAAACTACGCTACTAACGGCAAAATTAACCCTGTCACAGCAATCTTCCTTGCGAAGAACAACTTCGGCTACCAAGACAAGACCGAGTATGTGGTGACTCCCAACGTCCAGCAAGACAACTATGACCCCGACTCTATCCGTCAGCGTTACCTTATCGACTCTGCCAACGACTCTGACGAAGAAAACGACTAACGACTATCGACTATCGACTATGAAATCGCCGCCATCGGCTGTCCCGGCTCTATTCCGGGTCGGCTGGTGGCGGTCTTTTTGTGTGGATTTTTTCGGGATTCCGGGCGGTTTTCTGCCGTTGGTATTAACGCTTTAGCGTGATAAAGCAAAATTGCACCTCCGGCGGCGGTTTTCCGGGTTCATACCTTATTATATAAGGAATGAAAAAATTTATCCGAAAAAGATAATTTTTTCTCCAAAAAGGGTTGACAATTCGCAAAAGACGAATTATAATATAATCAGAAACAGACAAGAACCAATCCGAAACGGATAATTTCAAAGGAGGAAAACCCCATGAAAAAATATTTTGCAGTATCGTTCAAGCATTCCGAAAGCGTGTATTGCTCCAACATTGCACACGCTGAGACCGCCGAAGCCGTCAACGCTCATTATTCAAAATATGAGTGGGTCAGCGTCAGAGAGTGCGAAGATTACGAAGTAGAAACAGCTCGCCGCAAGGGTATGCCGATTGTTGAAATCGAAACCCCGGAAGCAGTCACCGAAGAACCCGAACAGAAAGAGGAGGAAACCGAAATGAAAGAATTTACAATGATTGAAAAGAGAATCACCGAAGAAGCCGAGAAGAACACCGCCGACACAGTTTTCTATATCGAAAACGGATATTTCCCGACATGGGCGGAAGAACACCGCACAGACCCTGACAGAGGTTTAAAAGCCAACAGCACCGAAACCCGATGGAAGCAGTACCAAGCCGGAACAATCAGCCGAGAAAAGGCCGTCGAGCTTGCCACTAAGAGAGCGCAAAAGGAAATCGAGAAGAAGACCGCCGCAAAGCTGGCGAAGCTCGACAGGGTAGCCAATGCGCCAGACCTCATTTTCATTTCTGTTTCCGTTGAATGGGTACGCTCTCGCACTTGGGGCCATAACCCCCATGTTGAAGTGAGAACCAACACCGGGACATACACAGGAACGGCAAGCGGTTGCGGCTATGATAAAGAATCCGCCGCCATTGCGGACGCTTTCAACAAGTGCGACAGCATTTTGAAAGCCCTGTATCAGCTCAAGGAAAACGGCTTGAGAGCTGGCAAGACGGACGAAAGCAAAACGGCGAGTTGCGGACGCTCGAACGGTGATATTTGCGGATATGGCGCAGGATATGGAGCAATACCATATTTTGAAGGCGGTGTCGGTGCTTCCTGCTTTTGGTCTATCCTCAAGAATTGCGGATTCTCTACCAGTTGCCACTATGCGAAGCACAGCAATTTCTACAGTATCGAAAAGGAGGCCGCATGATATGAACATCAACGAGACAATGCGAGAGCTGGCACAATATACCCGGCTACAGGAGGAAGCCGCCGCAATGGTGGAAGCCCTCAAAGACCAGTTGAAGCAGTACATGAACGAAAACCAGCTTGAAACGCTGTCAGGGGACGAACACAAAGCCACCTATAAAACGGTGACAAGTTCCCGAATTGACACCGCCGCATTGAAGAAGGGACACCCGGACATTGCGACACAGTACACCAAGACCACCGAAACAAAGCGTTTCACTTTTGCGTGAGAAGGTGTCAAAAATGTTCGTTCTCGTTTGCTTGATTCTGTTTCCCTTCGTGCTACTTGGCGAAATCTTGAAACAGTCGAAATAAAGCCCACACAGACAGCCCCGGAAGCGTTCCGGGGCTTTTCTTTGTGCTGGTGGTGTTCCTGTATTGGCGGCGGTGTTCTGCCCTCTGTGCGGCTCTCTGTGGCTCTGCTGGTGTGGTGTCTGCTCCTGCTGTCCTGCTGTCGTTGGGGTGTACTCTATCGACAGGGGCGGCGGCTGGTGTCGTTTGGGTCTACCTTCGAATTATGACAGCGCACCCACAGACAGACACACCCCAAAGACAGCGGAACGAAGACAGGCGGCGCACGATGGAGGACGGCGGACAGCTTCGAAGCGTCCCGGAGGACTGAACCCCCGGAGGGGGACGGCGGACAGCCGCAGAAGCCGGAGGGAGTGGTCTGAGTAGCCGAAAAATAGAAAAAGAAACAAAAAGGACAAAATATTATCTTATTTGTATTGACAATCATCTTCTCTCGTGCTATACTAATCTCAAGAAAGCAAAGGAGGGTAATCCCTATGAAAAAGACTGTATCTGAGCAGGAAATGAATAAGCTCGTTGAAGCCAACGATTCCGTCCGTGGTACGAACGACTACATGAAGTATCACATGATGGCTGAATACAAGACCAAGCGTGACGGAAAGTGGTCGAAGTGGAACTTTCTCTCTTGGGGAGTACCTGTCCCCTTTGATATGACAGTGAAGAAGGTTGGAGAGAACGTATTCCTTATGCGTGAAGGAGTCAACTGCATGGGTGAGGAAGAAATCACTCGTTACACTCTCACCGAGTCTGTAAATCAAATTCTGAATGTTGTTTAAGGAGGTAAAACATGGTACGCAACAATATCGAACTCGATGTGAAGGTCAAGTGTGTTGAGACCCACACCACACAGCAGACCCTCGCTGAGAGAATCGGAACAACTGGACAGTACGTCAACAGGGTCATTAAGAAAAAGGACGGTCTCGTCAACAAGACTTTCGTTGAAATGATGGAAGCTCTTGGTTATGACATTGAGCTGACCTACATCAAGCGAGAGCAGTAACAGGAGGTGTGTACATGAAGGTCGGTTATGTACGAGTAAGCACCACAGACCAAAATCCGGCGAGACAGATGGAACTCATGAAGTCCCTTGGTGTGGAGAAAATCTACAGCGAGAAGCTGAGTGGAAAGAACACTGATAGACCTCAGTTCAAGGAAATGCTCTCCTTCCTGCGTGAAGGTGACACCCTCTACATTGAATCTTTCTCCCGATTGTCACGAAGCACACGAGACCTGTTGAACACGGTTTCGGTGTTGACTGAACGTGGTGTGAATCTTGTCTCAGACAAGGAAAAGCTCGACACCACTACCCCACAGGGAAGATTTATGCTGACTGTTTTCGCCGGACTCTCGGAGCTTGAGCGTGAAAACACCCTCGAACGTCAGCGTGAAGGTATCGAGATTGCAAAAGCAGAGGGAAAATACAAGGGTCGCAAGCCAATCGAGGTCACTGACAGGTTTTTCGTCATAGCGAAACGGTGGTCGAGCGGACAGATGGCTCTCAAAGACGCTATTGCTGAGTCCAATATGTCAGAATCTACGTTTTTCCGTAACTGCAAGAAGTATGGTATCAGCAAATCAAGTAGTTAAAGTAGTTAAAAATCGGTTTTTGCGTAAACTTTCGCCTGTAGGGTGTCCTATAAGAAGAATTATACGCAAAATCAGAAGAACAACTACTTTTACTACTTCAACAGGAGGTTTCTATGAAAAAATTCATGCTTGGAATGTTTAGCACCATTTGCATTATCATAACAGTAGTTATTTTCGTTGGTATGTTCGCAAGACCTAACGCACCGAAGGACGAAAATCTGACAGAAGCAGAGAATTTTGCTAAAAATAACGGTATTTCGGTGAAACTGGCGGAAAGCGTTGAGTATGCTCTGTCGCAATCGGAAATGCCGGACTCCCTTGAGTCGTTGAGGGATTGGGAGCAGATGGACGATTATGCAGAAGGTCAGAGGTACAAGGCTTGGTCTTACTCAGTGGTAAATGAAAGATACTACCACATGGTTTTTTATGTGAAGGACGATGTAGTTGAAAGTATTAGAGACAGCAAGTACGGTCTCGAAGTATTATATAGCAAATAACAGTTTGCTTGAGTGGCGCATGATTGCGATTCGATTCGTAGTCATGCGCTTTTTCTTTTGGAGGTATTATGAAAAAATTACTGGAAACGATTTACCGAAAGAGTCTGAAATCTTTCGATTTTCAGACTATGGAGGATTTGCTGTACATGAGCAAGGAAGCAATGAAAACGGATATTCCTCTCGGTGTGGAATATCTCAGAAAGCTATCCGCTCTGTGCGAAAAAACAATGTCAAACAGGTCTCTCTCCGGGGAACAGGTAATACAGGTCTATGACTTGCATAAAAGGGTGTGCTTTGCCGCCGCAAAGTATGACTTTGACTCCTATCTTCTCTATGTGGAATGGAACAGAGACCCGGAGAAGAAGTTCTACCCTCCTCGAAGGAAGGTTTTGAAACAGGTTGTTGACGCTCTACAGGAGCTTGCCGATGATAAACTTGACTTGCTGGCGGTGTCTCTACCTCCCGGTAGCGGAAAGACCACACTGGCGATTTTCTTCCTCACATGGCTCGGTGGCAAGATTCCGAACGACCCTATGCTGACAGGTTCTCACTCGAACTCCTTTGTTCGTGGTGTTTATGACGAATGTCTGAGAATTATGGATAGAAACGGAGATTACCTGTGGCATGAGGTATTCCCGGACATTAAAGTTACGAACACAAATGCGAAGGACTGTCGTATCGACCTCGACAAGCGTCAGCGTTTTGAGACGTTGGAGTTTACCTCTATTGGTACTGGTAACGCTGGTTTGTATCGTGCGGCAACCCTGCTCTACTGTGACGATTTGGTGTCGGGTATCGAGGTGGCATTGTCAAAGGAACGTCTTGACAAGCTGTGGGAGACATACACCACAGACTTGAGACAGCGTAAAATCGGAGACCACTGTAAAGAGCTTCACATTGCTACTCGATGGTCTGTCCATGACGTTATCGGAAGACTGGAACGTGAATACGGTGACAGTGACCGAGCGAAGTTCATCGTGATTCCTGCCCTTAACGAGAATGACGAGTCCAACTTTGATTATGCCTACGGTGTCGGATTCACTACGAGAGTCTACCATGAGCAGAGAAACATCATGGACGATGTGTCGTGGAGAGCGTTGTACATGAACGAACCTATTGAGCGTGAGGGTTTGGTCTACTCTCAAGACGAACTTCGCCGCTATTTTGAGCTTCCTTCGGAAGACCCGGACGCAATTATCGGCATTTGCGATACGAAGGATAAAGGTGCTGACTACGCTTTCCTCCCTGTAGCTTATGTTTATGGACAGGACTACTATATCGAGGATTGTGTATGCGACAACGGTCTTCCGAACATCGTTGACGCTCGATTGACTGAAATTCTCGTCCGCAGGAAGGTCAAGTCCTGCCGATTTGAGTCAAACTCTGCCGGAAGACGTGTGGCTGAAAAGATTCAAGAGGACGTGAAGAAAAAAGGCGGCATTACTCACATCACCACAAAGTTCACCACAGCAAACAAAGAGACGAAAATCATTGTCAACAGTGCTTGGGTCAAGGAGCATTGTCTGTTCAAAGACAGTTCCCTCTATCAGAAGAAGTCTGACTACGGAAAAATGATGGATATGCTCTGCTCTTATACCGTTGCTGGCAAGAACAAGCACGATGATGTGCCGGACGGAATGGCAATGTTGGCGGAATATGCTCAGAGTTTGAGCGGTCAGAAGGTCGAGGTGTTCAAAAGACCGTGGTAATTCACAATTTCCACAAAAAATTCTAAAAACAAGAATTATAATCTTGCATTTTACGAATTACTATGTTATAATGGTAAAGGTAAAAATGTATAGAAAAACAAGTGGCGCATGATTGCGAGTATGGCGGAAGCCTATCCAGCAGTCATGCGCTATTTTTAATTTTTAGGAAAGGAGGAGCAGTCATGGCAAACGAAGTCGATACTTCCAAGACTCCGAGCGAGACTCGTCAAATGAACGGAAGACGTGTTATCAAGTCCAGCGTGAGAAGAATCACGAGGGACAACGTGGTTGATGTTCTGACAACTGCTATGAATACTCACTCGCTGAATCGAAGTGAGATTGAGTATCTGTGGGACTACTATCGTGGCAAGCAACCGATTATCAATCGTGTCAAAGAAGTTCGCCCGGAAATCTGTAACAAGATTGTGGAAAACCGAGCGAATGAGATTGTCTCCTTCAAAGTCGGTTATCTCTGCGGAGAACCTATTCAGTACATCGGACGTAGTGCTGATGAAGCTGTTACAAAAGGTATCTCTGCTTTGAACGAGCTTATGTTCGCAGAAGACAAAGCTACACAAGACCAAGAGATTGTCGAATGGCAAATGATTTGCGGAACGGCATATCGTTTGGTTCTTCCCGATGAACCTTCCGAGGAAGACGAGTCTCCGTTTGAAATGTACACTCTCGACCCTCGCAACTCTTTCGTTGTGTATTCCAATGATGTTGGAAATAAGCCTTTGATGGGTGTCAAGTATAGCACCGATGAAAACGATGTGATTCATTACTCGGTCTATACGGACAACTACTACTGGCTGATTGACGGTGACATTATCAATGAAGCGGAGTCCAAGCCCCACGCTCTCGACATGATTCCTATTTTCGAATATCCGGCGAACAATGCTCGTCTCGGCTCTTTCGAAATCGTGCTTCCTCTGTTGGACGCAATCAACGGTGTCGAGTCCAACCGTATGGACGGTATTGAGCAGTTTATACAGGCTTTTTGGAAGTTCATTGGTTGCAATATCGACAAGCAGAAGTACAAGGAGTTTTTGGAGGAGGGTGCAATTCTTGTTCCTCCTAACGACAACGGAGGAAATATTGATGTTGACCTCGTTGTGAAGGAACTGAATCAGACACAGACTCAGACCCTCAAAGACGATTTGTACACTGCGATTCTCACTATCTGCGGTATGCCTAACAGGAACGGAGGTACTTCTACTTCCGACACAGGTGCGGCGGTGCTTCTTCGTGATGGGTGGTCTCTTGCGGAAGCGAGAGCAAAAGACAGCGAGAATATCTTCAAAAGGTCTGAGAAGAAAATGCTCAAGCTGGTTCTTCGCATTTGTCGTGACCTCAGTGACATTGACCTTCGTTTGAAGGACATTGACATGAAGTTCACCCGAAGAAACTACGAAGCGATTCAGAGCAAGTCTCAAGTGCTTACTTCCATGCTACAGCAACCGAAGATTCACCCTATGCTGGCTTTCTCTCACTGCGGTATGTTTACCGACCCGGAAAGTGCCTACACCATGAGCATGGCATATTACGAGGAACAGCAGAAAAAGCTGGCTGAACAGACTCCCGACCCGGATAATGACCCAAATAATTGAGCGATTCGCCGCTTGAATATCGTCAGAGAAGACGTAAATCGCAAAAAGACAGAGAAGTCTATAACCGCAAGAAATGTTCACAGAAGAACTGAAAAGACAGGAGGAAACCAAAATGGCAAAGATTGATGTAACACAGATTGAAGGTTACGAAACCATGACCGCCGAGGAGAAGTTGAAAGCTCTCGAAGAATTTGACGTTCCCGACCCGGACTATTCCGGCTTTGTGAAGAAGGAACAGTTCGACAAGACAGCTTCCGAGCTGGCAACTGCGAAAAAGCAGTTGAGGGAGAAAATGACCGAGGACGAAGCGGCAAAGCAGAAGGAAAAAGAGGAACGTGAGGAATTGGAGTCCAAGTACAACAAGCTCCTGCGTGAATCTGAGATTTCCAAGCATAAGGCAAAGCTCCTCGCACTTGGGTACGATGAAGCCCTTGCCGATGAAACTGCCACTGCTATGGCGGACGGTGATTCTGAGAAGGTGTTCATCAATCAGCAGAAGCACTTAACCGCTTTCGAAAAGAAGGTTCGTGCGGAAGCCCTCAAAGATACACCGAAACCTACCCCCGATGGGGATTCCAAGACTATGACTCTCGAAAAATTCCGTAAGTTGTCCCCTGCGGAACGTGCCGCTTTCTACGAGGAACACCCGGAAGAATACAAAGAACTTTATGGAGGTAATTAACTATGGCTCATAAGATTTATGACAATTTCTTCCTCTCCAACGAGGTTGAAGACCAGTTCAATTCCCACCTCAATTTACAGCAGTTCTGTACTGTTGATAATTCGCTGGTGGGCGAAGCTGGTATGAAGCGTAAGATTAACGTCTACAAGGCTACCAATGGTACTGAGAAGCTGGCTATGGGTGTCGGCAACAGCAAGTCCATCGAAGTTTCTTACGCTGAGAAGGAGTACGAAATTCTGCTTGCTCAGAACCGTTTCGAATACTTCGATGAACAGGCTATGATTGACCCTATGCTTGTTCCTGTCGGTGTCCGCCACATGGGTACTGATATGTTCAACACTGTCAATGCCGACATTTTTGCCGAGTTCAACAAGGCAACTCTGTCCGTTGAGGCTACCGATTACGGTTTCGGAACTTTCGCTGACGCTGTGGCGAAGCTGAACCTTGAGGAAATCGAGGGTGTGAATATCTTCGGTTTTGTCAATGCGGCTAACATGGCGGAGGTTCGCAAGGCTCTGAAAGAAGACCTTAAGTACGTTGAGTCCTTCTCTCGTAATGGTTATGTCGGTACGGTTGCTGGTGTGAACCTGTACACCAAGAAGGACGCTACTTCCGGCACTATCATTATCGCAACCAAGAAAGCGGTTACTCTTTTCAACAAGAAGGGTACGGAAATCGAGCAGATTACCAAGAACGCTCGTTCCGAGACTGCGGCTAATACTCGTCTGAACACCATCTTCTCTCGTAAGTATTATCTCGCCGCTCTCACTGACGCTACCAAGGCTGTGAAAATCACCGTTGCACCTTCTGTGTAATCGGTGAGGAATGGAGGACAGAACAATGTATAAGGTTGTAAGCGATTTTCGTGACGCAAAGAACGACAACCATCTGTATCGGGTGGGTGATGAATACCCTGTAGCTGGCTACAAGCCGAGCAAGTCTCGTATCGAGGAGCTGGCAAAGGGTAAGAACAAATTCGGCAAGGTGTTCATCGAGGAAGCTCCTGTGAACCCTGCCGAGGGTCAGACTCCCGACCCGGATAACGGCGAGGGAGAACCCGAACCTCAGACTGAGGAATAACTGCGAGGAGGTGTGACAACATGACGAACGATGAAAAACTGGCGGCTCTCAAGGCAATGGTCGGTAGCTCTGACTCTGACGAAGTGTTGTCCGCCTATCTGAAACTTGCCGGGGGCAAGATTATCGCCAAAGCGTTTCCATATCAGAATGATGTGACCGAAGTTCCGGCACAGTACAGTTACTTACAGGTCGAAATTGCCGCATATATGCTGAATAAGCGAGGTGCGGAAGGACAGACCTCTCACACTGAAAACGGTGTGACAAGACAGTACGAAAGTGCGGACGTTCCTTCTTCTATGCTGAAAGCGATTACTCCCTACTGTGGGGTGATTTCATGAGGTGTATGCAGAGAAACAAGGTCAAATTCTTCTACGCTCTCTACGAGGGTAAGGAAGCTATCACTGATGAATATGGAAACGTCACTGGTGAATACGCAGTGAAGCATGGTAATCCGATAGAGTTTTCCGCAAATATATCTGCCGCAAAGGGAGAAACGCAGACTCGTCAGTTTGGGGAAAACGAGTCCTATGACAAAGTGATTGTCTTGGATTCTGACGCTCCTTCGATTGACGAATACTCTATCCTTTGGGTCGATGTTATCCCGGAACTCAAGGAGGACGGTACTACAGATACTCCTCATGACTACGTTGTGAAAAAGGTAGCCAAGAGTTTGAACGTGACTTCGATTGCGATAAGCAAGGTGAATGTCAGTGGGTAAAAAGGTCATTCGTTTCGGATTATCAGTTCGAGAAATCGACAAGGCGATTAAGGAGCTTGAGCAGTACAAGCGAGACCTCGTTGCAAAGACAGAACTTCTTAGGGAAAAGGTCGTAGAGCGTATAGAATCTCTTGCGGCAAGCGGATTCTCCGGGGCAATCGTTGACGATTTGACACAGGACAGCGGCGGTGTCCGTAAGGCACAGGTCGAAACCTCAGTCGATGAACGAGGTGACGTGTCTGTAGTTATAGCGAAGGGAGAAGACGCAATTTGGGTGGAGTTCGGTGCTGGTGTATATCACAACGGCTCTGCCGGAAGCTCCCCTCACCCGAAGGGTTCTGAGCTTGGTTTCACGATAGGCGGCTACGGCAAAGGAATGGGTAAAAAACAGGTGTGGGGATTCTACGAAGACGGAGAACTCCGTCTCACGCATGGTACTCCGGCTGTTATGCCTATGTACAATGCTATGAAAACCGTTTGTGACGAGATTGCCGATATTGCGAGGGAGGTGTTCAAATGATTGACATTGAGAATGAGATTTTTGACGAAGTGTCCGGGAAGGTAAGAGAAAAGTTTCCCTCTATCTTCATGACAGGTGAGTATGTAAAATCTCCCTCCTCGTTCCCTTGCGTATCACTGGTTGAGGTGGATAACGCAACATTTCGAAACACACAGACAACGGAAGGAAAAGAAAACCATGCGGCTGTTGTGTATGAACTGAATGTTTACTCCAACAAGACCAAGGGCAAAAAAGCTGAGTGCAAAGAGATTGCGGCTTTCATTGATGATTTGATGATGGGTCTCAATTTCACGAGGACAATGCTTGAACCTGTTCCGAACCAAGACGGAGCTACTATCTATCGTATGCTCGGACGATACCGAGCAGTCGTTTCCAAAAACAAAACCATCTACAGGAGGTAAAAATCATGGCAATTTCTACTTACAAGATTTTCCTTATGATGAAAAAGGACACTTCTTACGAGAAGCTCATTGACATCAAGGATTTTCCCGATTTGGGCGGTTCGCCCGAAATGTTGGAGACCACGACTCTCTCCGACAAAATGCAGACCTACATTCCCGGTATTCAGTCTCTTGACGCTCTTGAGTTCACTGCGAACTACACCAAGGAAGACTTCACGAAGCTGAAAGCACTTGAGGGTGTGGAACACGAGTTTGCTGTTTGGTTCGGCGGCACTGAGGAAGCAAATGTCCTCACTCCTACTGGCACTGACGGCAAGTTCCAGTTCAAGGGTCAGCTTTCCGCTTTCCCTGTTGGCGGCGGTGTGAATGAGGTAGTTGACATGACCGTCACTATCGCTCCTTCCACTCCTATCAGCATGGCGGAGTAAGAACAAATAATAGGAGGACAGACAAATGGCAAAACAGCTTATTTTCACTTTTGAGGACAAGGAGTACACCTTGGAGTACACTCGCAGAACGGTTGCGGAAATGGAGAAGAAGGGGTTCATTGCTTCTGACATCACAGACAAGCCCATGACTACTCTCCCTGCTCTGTTCGCTGGTGCGTTCCTTGCTCACCACAGATTCGTCAAGGAAGACGTAATCAACAATATCTACACGAAACTTACCAAGAAGGAGGACTTGATTGGGAAGCTGGCAGAAATGTACAACGAACCCATCATGGCTCTCGTAGAAGAACCCGAGGAAGACAAGGGAAACGTGAACTGGACAGCAACTTGGTAAGTGACTTGCTGTCCTCCACTGAGGGGAGTGGTGGTGATTCTGCCACTGCTCCCCTCAAAACTTACACAGAGAAATTCAATGAGTTGTTCCCCCATTACCTCGCAATCGGTATGACTGAGGAGCAGTATTGGGACAAGGACTGTCAGCTCGTAGCGGCTTACCGCAAGGCTGATGAACTCAGAATGAATCGAAAGAATCAAGAAATGTGGCTACAGGGTGCTTATATTTATGACGCTTTGTGCCGTGTTTCCCCTCTCCTTCACGCATTTGCTAAGAAGGGTACGAAACCGATTCCTTATCTTTCGGAAGCGTATGCTCTCACTGAGAAACAGGCTGAACTCAAAGAGGAGGAAAAGGCTAAGAACGTATTCGACAAGGGCAAGAAAATGATGGAAGGGTTTATGGCAATGCACAATAAAAAGTTTGAAGGGAAGTGAGGAAAATGTCTACAACAATCGAACAGTTGGAACTTGAAGTACAATCGAGTGCTACTTCTGCGGTCAGTGGCATAGACGCACTTGCTTCCTCTCTTGGTAAGTTGAAGTCCGCTGTCAAAGGCGGTGTCGGCTTGACCGCTGTTGCAAAACAGCTCACTACTCTGAATACCGCATTGAACGGTGTCAGCGGTGCAAATGCCGATAATTTGAACAAACTCGCACAAGGCTTGCAGACTCTTTCCTCCATAGGAAACCTCAAGCTGTCTTCTTCTGTGGCAACACAGATTACAAATATCGGAAATGCGGTGAAGTCTTTGACTGGCACAGACTTCTCCGTACTCAGAGACCTTGCTTCCGCTCTGACTCCTCTGACGAGCGTTGGTAAAGCAAATCTCAATAGCTTTATTTCTCAGTTGCAGAGATTACCGCAAGCGGTACAGGCTCTCAACAGCGTGAGTATTGGTAGTCTGAGTTCTCAGATTCGTGAGCTGATTTCTGCTTTCACTCCTCTGACTCAGATGGGTAAGAATAACCTAACCTCTTTCATCACTCAGTTGAAGAAGCTCCCGGAAGCGGTAGCGGCATTGCAGTCTGTGAACATTGGTTCGCTTGCTTCTCAGATTCAGCAGTTGGCAAATGCGTTCGCTCCTCTTGCAACGCAAATGCAGTCTATCGCAAACGGTTTTTCCGCTCTGCCTACGAGACTGCAAAGACTGATTCAGCAGACGAACAATCTGAGTGCGGCAAACGGTAGGGCTTCCATGAGCTATGCCAACCTTGCGGCGAAAATCGGTATTGCGGTTGTGGCTATGAAGCGTATAGCAAGCGTTATCGCTGGTTGGATTACGAAATCCAATGAGTACGTTGAGAGCTTGAACCTGTTCACGGTCTCTCTCGGTGAGTATGCGGCAGAAGCTCAGAAGTATGCTGAGAATGTTGCAGAAATCATGGGTATAGACCCTGCCGAATGGCTGAGAAATCAAGGTGTCTTCATGACGCTTGCAACTGGTTTTGGTGTTGTGAACGATAGAGCGTACACCATGAGTAAGAATCTTACTCAGCTCGGTTACGACCTGTCTTCCTTCTTCAATATCAGCTACGAGGACGCTTTTCAGAAGTTGCAATCCGGCATTTCCGGCGAACTCGAACCTCTCCGTAGACTTGGTTATGACCTGTCCGTGGCGAGATTACAGCAGGAAGCATTGAACCTCGGTATCACCAAGAGTGTCAACGCTATGACACAAGCTGAAAAGGCAGAGTTGCGTTACTACGCAATTATGACACAGGTCACTACTGCTCAAGGCGATATGGCTCGTACCTTGGAAGCTCCTGCAAACCAGCTTCGTATTCTCCAAGCACAGGTGAACCAAGCGGCTCGTGCGCTCGGTAACATCTTTATTCCTATGCTGAACGCAGTCCTTCCTTACGCAATCGCATTGGCAAAGGCTATCAGACTTGTGGCTGACGCTATCGCAAGCCTTTTCGGTTTTGCACTGCCGGAGATTGATTATAGCGGACTCAGCACTGCCGCTGGTGGTGCTGGTGATTTGGCTGACAATCTCGGTGACGCTGGAAAAAAGGCGAAGGAAGTCAAAAACGCTCTGCTTGGTATTGACGAACTGAACATTATCTCCCCTCAAGACGATTCCAGCAGTGGAAGCGGCAGTGGTATCGGAGGTGGTGGAGGTCTTGGTTTCGAGCTTCCTACTTATGACTTCATCGGCAACGCTGTGAGTGACAAGGTTGAGGAAATCCTTGGCAAAATGAAGGAATGGCTCGGTCTGACTGAGGAAATCAATTCTTGGTCTGACCTGTTTGACACTCGACTCGGAAAAATACTAAAGACCGTCATGGCTATCGGAGCTGGTTTTGCGGCTTGGAAGATTGCTAATGGGATAAAGACATTCATCGAAAGCCTTGCCAACATGAAGGGAATCGGAACAGGATTTGGTTCTCTTGGCTTGCTCGGCTTTGTTGCAGACTTGAATGAGTTCATGCGATACCTCGATGATTTCCTGTCCAATGGTGCTACGTTCCAAAATGTAGCTGGTATGCTCAGTGAATTTGCCGGAATGATTGGAGACGCACTTATTCTGTTCGGAAATCTAAAACTCGGTGGAGCTTTGAAGATTGTACAGGGTGTTGGAGAAATCGTTCTTGCTGCCAAGGATATTGCTGACAGCGGAGTGAATTGGGATAACGCTCTCACAGCAGTTAGAGGTCTCACAAACATTGCAATCGGCATTGGTGTCCTAACTGGTAATGTGAAATTAGCGGCATGGAGTATCGCACTGCAAGGTCTGACTACCGCCATTCGTGAAATCGCAACTAATTGGGACGCTATCAAGCAAGGAGATTGGAGCGGAGTTGATAAAGTCACTTTAATCATCAGTGGCTTAGAAATGCTCGGCGGATTAGTTGTTGCGCTCGATGTGTTCTCGAAACTAAAAGGCATTGCAAGCATAGGACAAGCTACAACCGCTGTGCAGACTGTAACAACTGCTACCGATACGCTTGACACTACAACAAGCACACTGTCTCCGAAACTGTCCTCTCTTGCTAAAAACATCGGAATGGGTGTCCTTATCTTGGGGGAAGTTGCGGCAGGAGCAATTATTTTTGCTGGTGCAATCGCTATCGTTGGATGGGAACTCAGCAAGGTGGCAGAAGCATGGCAACCTGTTATTAGTAACGCTGGCACAGTAGCAATCGCTGTTGGTGTCGGAACTGGACTACTTGTCGGTGTCGGCTTGGCGGCATACGCACTCGGTTCTGCTGGCGGAACAGTAGCAATCAATGTAGGTATCGGTACAGCGATTCTGCTTGAACTTGGTGTAGCCACTGGTCTGTTCATTGCTGAGATTTGGGCTATCGGAAAAGGTCTCGATGAAGTCGGTAAGGCATGGAAACCTGTACTCGACAATGGAGATACGATAGCAAAAGGTATCGGTATTGGGACTGGTTTACTCGTTGGTATTGGTGTCGTTACAGCGGCTCTCGGTGCGGCTACGGTTGCTTCAGCTGGTTTACTACCGTTGGCAATCGGACTCGGAACAGCTCTGCTTGTAGAGCTGACGGCGGCTTTGATTTTGTTCATTGAAAGTCTTGTTGCAGTGGCAGACGAGCTTGGAGATAAACTGTCTCCGGCACTGAACGATTTGAACGATAAGCTACCCGACCTTACTACCGATATGTCTGACTTTGTAGACTTCATGTGTGACTTCGCCGGAGAGGTAGTGAGATATTCGGGAGCAAGCACGATTGCCGGATTGTCTGCGACCATTGATACAATCATAGGCTGGTTTACCCAAGACCCGATTGAGAAAATGTCGAATGACGTAGACAATGTTGCAACTCAAGCGTCCGACCTAAACGACAAACTGAATGTGGCAATCCCGGAACTTGAAACCGCTGTAGACCTTTTGAACGAGTACGTTGACTTTATCGACAAACTTGGAACTATAGCAGGGTCTGGCGGTACGGTGAATCTGTCAGAGGGCTTGAAGCTCAATTTGAACACTGTCGGTCAGAACATCGTGACTGGCTTTAACGATGGTGTAAAGAGCAAATATTCCTTGGTGCAGACTACAATGACGAATTGGGGAAAAGACGCTCTCAAGTGGTTCAACAATTCTTCCTATGGCGGTGTCAACAAAGAGAAGTTTTCCACCTATGCGAACGACATCGTGAACGGATTCAAGGACAAAATCAGTTCTTCGTATAGCAGTAGCAAAAGTAGTATCACTACTTGGGCTACCAACGTCAAGAACTGGTTCACACAGTCTTCCTATGGCGGTGTCAACAAAGACACATTTGGCAAGTATGCCAGTGATGTTGTGAATGGATTTAAGAATGGTATTGTCAGCCAGTCAGAAAGCGCAAAGAGCGGAATGACTACTTGGGCGAATAATACTAAGAAATACTTCACAGACATTGTGTCTTACAGCACTTTCTATAGCATTGCGAAAGATGTTATAAAAGGGTTTAACAATGGTATCAACGATTACTACGACACGACCCTTCCTTATATGAGGAAATGGGCAAGAGAAGCAGAAGCGGCTTTCAAGAGTGAGCTTGACAGTAACTCTCCTTCCAAGGTGTTTGAGAGAATCGGTAATGATACCGTTATCGGTTATAACATGGGTATCGCTTCTCTCGGTAAGACCACGAAGGGTGTTGTAAGCAGTTGGGCGGATTCCTTCACCAGCGTAAGCCCTGTAATGAGCTTTGCAGTTGATACCTCGGCTCTGAGATACTACAGCAGTGACTCCTTTGCCAAGGATATTTCCGCCGATGTTACCAGCAATAGGTCTTACTCTATCACTGGTTTCAAGGAAGGTATGGAGGAGTTCTACAGAGAGTACATCGAACCTACGATGGCTCAAATGGCAGAGGATATGCGTAGACAGGCAGACAAGAAGGAGCAGACAATCGTTCAGATTGGAAACCGAACTGTATCTGACGCTGTGACAACACAGCAGAAAGCCAATGGCTATGTATTCGCAAAGTAAGGAGGTGCGGTAATGTCTTATTTGGCTATCAACGGATATGAATTACCCCCTCCGAAGCGAGGGGTAAAGCCCATTGTCACCACGGTTGTGGACGCTGGTAGAAATGCCAACGGTGCTGTGGTGGGTCAGCGTGTGGGTCGAGACCAATACAAGATTGATGGTCTTGAATGGTCTTGGCTCACCGCTGAACAGTGGAGTCGCATACTGAGTATTCTCGACCACTTCTTCGTGTATGTGACATTCATCGACCCTGTTACAACTGGTAAGAAAACCATAAAGATGTATCCGGGTGACAGAAGTGCAGAACCCTATTGGGTCGATGGAAACGGACACCCTACCCATTATAGAAATTGTAAGTTCAATCTCGTTGACACAGGAGAGTAAAGGAGGGATTTTATGCAGAAGGTTTCGAAAGCCTATAAAGAAAGCATGAAGTCTCCTCTCCGAGAGAGAGCATATATCATGCTCTCTTTCGGACTCGTCAATCAAGAAGCGCAAGCAAAGGCAAGAATCGAGGAAGGAGACTTCTCTTACTACTCCAACAGCTCGAACATTTTTGGTGAGAGCAATGACGATACAGTCTATGCCACGCTTGAGGAGAACTTCACGAAGGTTGATGGTTCGATGTTCTTCCTTCCTCGCAGGAACGCTTCGCATACATACCTCGACACAGGTATTGTCAGCGAAAAGCTCCTCTCGGAAGCTATCTTCGAACTGACTATCAACCTAAATATAGCGGCTACTGACTTCAAGGGTATCACCATAAATTTCGGTGAGAATTACCCGGTCGATTTCGACATGGTGAGCAGTAGCGGTCAAGTAATTGAATACAGAAACAATACCGAGTCCCTTTTCACAACCGAGGAGGTTCTTGAAAACACGACACAAGTCAAGCTGGTCGTTTATTCCATGAAGAACCCTCAGAGCAGACTTCGTATCTACTCTATCCGCTTCGGTTACGGTCTTGTTTACTACAACAACGATGTTATGAGTTCTTCCCTTGAGAGCTATGTGTCTCCCATCGGAGCAGATGTTCCGCAGATTGATTTCACGGTACAGCTCAAGAACTACGACCACTACTTCAACGTGGACAATCCGAAATCCGCAATCAACTTCCTTGAAACAGGACAGGAAATGCAAATCCATTATGGGTATCAGCTCCCGGACTCTGACGAGATTGAGTGGATTATCGGAAATAACCTGTTGTGTTCGGAATGGGAGTCGGACGATTATACGGCTACTATCCGTTGCCAAGACATCTTCCGAAACATGGACTCTGAGTTCTATAAGGGAATTTACAACCGCAACGGTATCAGCTATTACGATTTGGCTGTGGCTGTTCTGAGAGACGCTGGTTTCACAGATTACTATATTGACCCACAGCTCAAGAATCTATACACGAAAAACCCTCTGCCGAGAGTACAGCACAAAGAAGCGTTGCAGATTATCGCAAATGCCTGTCGATGTGTTCTCTCTCAGACGAGACTCGGTAAGATTCAGATTAAGTCTTCCTTCGTCCCGGAAGCACAGGCAAGTGCTGAAACCGAAGCGGAATACTCCAATGTAGAAAACATCATGAACACTGAGGTCAAGGACGAGTACGCTTCTCTTGCAACAAATTATGCCGTTGCAGACGGTTCAATGTTCTTCCTTCCTCGCAACGGTGTTGGTGTTCGTAATACAGGATATGTGTCTGCGGAAATCTCTAACGAGCAATGTGAGTTCGAGAAAAACCCGAAGGTCACAATCCGACAGGAAGTTGCCTGTATGTACTATGGAGCAAGATTCACTTTTGGACAGTCTCTCCCTTCTGCGTTCATCATTCGCACCTACAACAACGGTGAGCTTGTGAACACGGTGGAAGTTGGAGAAAACGAAATCAGCAAGGTTACAGTAGTTCATACTGAGCTGGACGATTTCGATACCATGGTGGTCGAGTTCACGAAGACAGCAGAACCTAAGAACCGAATAGTGCTGAATAATTTCAGTTTCGGTGATGTGACTGAGTTCACCATGACAAGAAACGACATGACCTCCTCTCCGAAAGCAATAAAGCAGGAGCTTGTCAAAGAGGTTATCGTCCCTGCCTACAGTTATCAGAACGGTGTGCAGGAAGAAAGCCTTATCAGTGAGGAAGTGACCGTTGCCGTTGGTGACATTACCACATTCTTTGTTGGTGAACCTTCCTACAATTACAGAGCTGTGGTGGACGAAGACGCAAGCGGTGTCACTATCTTGGAATGGGGCAACTACTATATCAAAGTACAGTTCAATGTAGCCGGAACGTATCGTTTGGAAATCTTCGGCTACAGATACAAAATCGTTGAGCAGTATGCGGTCAAGTCTCTGAATAACAGGGGCAGGACAATCAAGTGGGAAAATCCTCTCATGTCCGACATTGCAATGGCTACAGACCTCGCAGAATGGCTCGGTGACTATTATGCTTCCGGCATTGAGTACGAGTACAACACGAGGGGAAACCCGGAGCTGGACGTAAACGACATCGTTTATCAAGAGAACGAGTTCCACGATGGTATGAAGGTGACTATCTACCGACAGACCCTCAACTTCAATCAAAGTTTTTCGGGCAAGGTCACAGCTCGAAGGTTAGGAGGTTAAGGTATGGCATGGGAAACACCGAAAACAGACTGGCATGGCTCGTCTGACAGCGAAGGTGTTTACACCGGGGACAGATTTAATGCGGTGGATTTTAACCGTATCAAGAACAACCTTGACTATCTCCGGGAGCTGGCAATCAAACTCTATGACGAGTTTTCCATTGTCTCTCTCGGAGCTGACCGAACCCCGGTAGATTACTTCTACGCTGACGAAATCAATCAGCTCGAAGAAAACCTCAAGACTGTGAACGAAAACTCCCTTCGAAGGTCGTATGGCAATGCGCCTACTTATGTAGATAACGGAAATACGATGGATTTCGTAGAACTGAATCGACTGGAAGGTGCAATCCTCGACCTTTATGACAGGCTCACAAATGAGCTGGAAGGGAGAAGAATGTTGACATGGAACTTTGGAATGAAAGGAGGAGACTTGTAAATGGCTTGGGAACTGCTACCTGTAAATTACACTGACGCTGTTTGGAGCGGACTCAAGAGATACAACGAAGTCCGAAATGAGGACGGAACGGTATCTTTCCAAGATGTGACAGTGTACAGCAACAAGGAGACCTCGTTCTTTGGTGCGAAGGACGCAAACCGTATGAACGAAGCTCTGAACACACTCATGTCCATGGTGGAGAATGGCACTGACCTCTACACCGCTTTTCAGAACTACTTCAACACTCAAAAGGGTTTGTTTGAGGACACTGCAAATGCGACTCAGCAGGGCTTCAATGAGTACGTTGACGGTCTGAAAGCCGAAGGTGATTCTGCAATTCTCACCATCAAGACTGATTACCGCAAGGAAATCACTGATTTTGAGAATCAGCAGGAGCAACTTTTCACCACTTGGTTTGAGTTTGTCAAGGGTCAGTTGGGCGAAGATGTTGCCGGAAAGTTGCAGAATCAGATTAACGCACTGGACATCAAAACTGACGGTTTCGAAGCTCGAAACACTACTTTCTCTGAGGACGGTAAAACCATCACGGAGACCTACGGTGTCAAGAGAATCGAGACGGAGTTTGTGTCCGACAGCACCATCGTTCAGAAGCTCTATGACAACGATGTGCTTACCAAGACAAAGACCATCACATTCAGTGCTGATGGATTAAGTATTAAGGAGGACGTGAAATAATGGGTTGGGCAGAAGCAAAATGGACTGTAGACCAAATCTTGCAGAAGATTGGTCAAGCCCCTAACAACATGAGAGCGTTTACCGCTTTCTCGGTATCTAAGACCGAAATCGGTTTGAAATTTCTCGAACCCGAAGACAGATATTCTGACGGAAATCTGATTTGTTCCGTAGGTGGTGTCATGATTCGCATGAGCGAGACTGGCTATCCTACGAATACTTCCGAAGGGGAGCTGGTAATCGACAACAAAGAACTCGGAAAGTACGAGACAGAGGAGTTCGTAGTGGGAGGACTCGTTGAGGGAAAAACCTATTACTTCTCCGCTTTCCCTTATTCCACGCAGGGTGTTTTCAACCTTGCCACGAATGAAAGCAATCATGCGAGTGCCGCTCCTGCGGACGGAGAAAAGGTCAATATCACAATCAATATTGACGATGATTCCGCTTTCAACAGCGTGTCTGTCACCTGTGTGAACGAAACGGACGGAACGAAAACAAAGAGTGCTACTCTGACTGCGACTCAGAGAACCTGTTCTTTCACTGTTCCTATCGGTGACACATACCACATCGAGTACGGTGCGGAAGATGGTTACTCCAAGCCGGACAACACCGTCTCCAAGGTTTCCGTGGCTGGTGCTACCACTGACTACGAAGCAACCTACTACTACTTCACTGCAACCATCAACGTAACCTATCCGGCTGGCGCAACGCTCACTTGCAAGAGCGGAGGTACTACCTACACCGCAACGACCTCTACTGGCTCGTATCAGTTCAAGGTACACGCAGTCGGAACATGGGTTGTTACTGCCACTCAGAACGGCGAGAGCGTTTCCAGCAATGTGGTTATCACTTCCGATGGACAGACCGAAAGCGTTGAGCTTTCCTTCGTAAAAATCTACGGTATCAGCAGAGACAAGACCGCTTCTTCCCCTGTATGGGCGAGAACTGATGAAGCTGTCGGTATGACTGCCACCGCTTCCGTAGGTACGACTGCCGGGGCAAGTGATTTCGACAACTGCTATCCTTGGTCGGGTATCGTGAGAGAAACCCTCTCCACCGGGGACGTGATGGTGAAGATTCCGAAGTTCTACTTCCAGCGTTATCGTGAGGGTAATATCGAGCATATTCGAATTGCCGACAAGAAGACCACTGGATTCGAGCTTCACCCTGCTTTCAAACACGCTGGTGTCGAAGTGGATTATATCTATGTCGGCGCATACAAGACTTCCAGCAATAACAAGTCTGTCTCCGGCGCAAGTCCTCAAGTGTCTCAGACAAGAGCAACCTTCCGTTCCAACGCAAAGGCAAAGGGTGCTGGCTGGAGTCTTTGGGACGTTGCCGTCCTCTCTGCGATTCAGATGTTGATGTTGGTAGAGTTCGCTACCAATAATATGCAGTCTGCAATCGGTAGAGGTTACTGCGACAGCAACAGTGCCGCAATCAGCACAGGCTCTTGCAACAGCGTTGCGAACCTCACTGGCAGACCTGCCGGAACGGACGGTAAGGTGGACGTTGTTTGGAGAGGTATCGAAGGTCTGTGGGGCAATGTTTGGGAATGGGTCGATGGTGTCAACTGGAACGATGGTACTTACTACGTTTGCAACGACCCTTCCAAGTACGCAGACGATACCGCAACGAACTACACCGCACTTTCCTTCAAGGGAGCAACGAACTGGTCTTCTTCCTACATCACAGAGGAAGGTCTTGACACAGGAGATAACGAACACGTTATGCTCCCTGCCGCCGCTGGAAGTGGTAGCGAGTCCACATACGACTGTGACGCTTGCTGGTCTTCTACAGGTTGGAGGGTTTTCCAGCGCGGCGGTGATTGGGATGATGGTTCGGTATGCGGTCTGTTTACGGCTGGTTTGGACATTCCTTCGTCCTATTCGATCTCGAGCTTTGGCTCTCGCCTGCTTTATATCCCCTCCTAAGGGGGTGTGGGGGGTTCTCTCCCCCACATAAGTGGGTGAACACACAACAGTAAAGGAAAAGAACTTATAAGGTCTTTAAGGCGAACAGTAAAGCGAGTTTTCCAACACGGCGGTAATTGGAATAATGGTTCGAAATGCGGTCTGTTTACGGCTAATTTGAACAATACTTCGTCCAATTCGAACACGAACATTGGCTCTCGCCTACTTTTGTTAGCACTACACACAATAATGCTGTCTCGCCGTACCCATTGGTAAAAAATAGTTTGGAGGGATAGGGTTAGTAGGTTCTTCTCGAAAGCCCTATAAGAAACAAAAGCAAATGAAAAGATTTGGTTTCCTATACGAAAAGATAGTCTCAGTGGAGAACTGCAAACAGGCTATCATCAATGCTTCGAAGCACAAGAGGAAACGCAAAGTGGTTAAGGAGATAAACGATAACCTTGACTATTATGCAAAAGACCTCTCGGAGCGGTTGATTCGTTTGGATTTCCTCACACCCTACAGGACTCGTATCATCAAGGATGGTCTGTCCGGCAAGGAGAGGGAGCTACAGATTCCTTCTTTTTACCCCGACCAGTGCGCTCACCACGCAATCGTGCAGATACTTCAACCTATCTTCATGAAATCGTCCTACCATTGGAGTTGTGCCAATATCCCAAACAGGGGTATCGACCACGCTTGCAAGGGAGTAGAACGAGCTACCATGAGGGACATAAAACACGCTAAGTATTGCGTGAAGATGGACATAAGTAAGTTCTATCCTTCGATTCCCCATGACAAACTCAAGGCTCGTCTGCGAGAGAAAATCAAAGACGAAAAAGCACTACAGATAATCTATAGGGTGATTGATT
>ULNA01047051.1_pt1 | contig 33139 bp, 61 predicted proteins | sample 1951801 | NCBI WGS metagenome assembly ULNA01 (sample SAMEA4835565, study PRJEB28245) | human gut metagenome | biome: gut microbiome; material: fecal sample | place: Denmark | collected 2008
CGCCAATTCTAGTTGCTACTTGTTTAATTGTGTAGTTCATACTTCTTAAAAGAGTTACATGTGAATGTCTAAACTCGTGAATAGTTATCCTTTTTACATTTGCTTTTTTTATATAACTTTCTTTTTTTCTAGTTATTGTTGTTCTAGATAATGGAACAATATCACCGAAGATAAACATTTCATTATTGAATCCATATATTTTTGATTTTTGAATATATAAATCATCTAACAATTTAATAACATTATTTGGAATATCTACTTTTCTATATGAATTACTTGTTTTTGGTGTTGTTATTTTACCACTTTTATTATAACTCTTATTAATATCTATAATTTTATTGTTATAATCTTTCCACTTTAAAGCTTGAAGTTCTCCTATTCGTAGCCCAGCAAAATATAAAATGGAAAAGAGAGTTTTATATTCTAAATCATCTACTTGATTAATGAATTGTTTGTATTCATCTAAATTCCATACCTGATATTCTTTTGGTGGTGTTACACCACATTGAATAGTTTTTATTTTATTGAATATTGGTATGTTAAGATCATATATTTCAATACCTGTTCTTAAAATAGACTTGAAATAGGTTATTACACTGTTTTGAGTTTTAATATTTAATTTTGAAATATTATTTTTCATTTCTTCAAATTGAATAATACTAATCTTGCTTACCATTGTTTTTTTAAATACTGGCAAGATATGTTTAGTAATTCTATTTTTTGTATTTTCATAGGTTTCCTCTTTGTTCTTCTTTTTATATTCTTTTAAATATATTAATGTTAATGATTCAAAATCTAAATCTTTTTGTTTTTCATAATTCATTAAAAATGTTCTTTCAGCATCTTGTGCTTCTGCTTTTGTTAAGAACATTTTAGAAGTCTTTTGTTTTCTATTTCCATTAAGATCATTGTAATAAGTTCTAAAGTACCAACTTCTACCATCTTTTGAATACTTTTTTTTATTTTTTTCTTTATAAATTGCCATTTTTTAACCTCCAATTATTTACATATTTATTTGTTTTTGATATAATTAGAGTGCATAGAAAAAAAGATTGTCTGTTGTGATTCAATTTTATTTTTATGCACTATTCTAGTACCTATTGCAGTAGGTACTAGTTTTTATTTTATATTTTCTATTATAAACTTAATATACTTATCTGCTTCATCTTCATATTTTTCAATATAAAAAGCAAACATATCTTTATTTAATTGTTTTAATTGACTTAATTCTATATGTGCTAATTCATGTAATATAGTCTTTTTTCTTTTATAATATGACAAATCTTTATTTATGAATATATTATATATATTCTCATAACTAAATACAAATCCATTAATTCCATCGGGTAATTCAATTGTTGTTATACAAGCATTATAGTAGTTAAGCAGTTCTTGTTGTGTTATTTCCCTTTTTAATAAACTAATTATATTCATACTTTTTACTCCTTATCTATAAAAAGTACCTGTACTAGCATACTTATTCTTTTTTTGTTTCAATTTCTTTATTCTTTTTAAAATTGATGGCATTTTCAGAAGTTACTATTGGTTTACCAATTCTTTTTTCAATGTTCCTTCTAGTTATTGCTGCTACTTCTCCTCCATCATGTGCGTCAACTTTTAATTCTCTTATACCCTGTGAGTCATTTGTTCTGTGAAGTTCTGTTGTAGTAACTTCTGCTAATGTTGTAAGTGCTAATTCTAATGGTGACATATTATCTCGTAATCCTTGATTTTTATCTAGATTTTTTATATTTTTATGCTTTTTTGTTGTTATACCGAAAGTTCCTTTACTAATTTCATCTGTTAAAATAGCATAATCATTTTTGTCAGTAATTCCTCTTTTGTCCCATTCATCAGTTAAAGCATTTCTTGCTGGGATGCCTTTAATTCTTGCACTTATCCATTCTTCTGTATATCCTTTTTTTAGATATGTTTGTCTTGCTCTTTCAATTGCAAGTTCAGGATTAATTGTTTCTTGTATTCTTTCTTCTGCTAATCTTGCAAACCATTGTTTAAAAGGTTCGGCATTTGGACTAGGTACTGACTGAATAATTCTAAATATTGTTTCTCTGTTTGAACAATCGGTTAATCTATTTTTTCCATCTTTAGCAATCATTTTCAACCTTCCGATTTTTTCGGAAAGTTCAAAAACACCTTCAGTTTCAATCTTTTTCTTTAAATCACTCCAATATTTTTCTGGTCTTTCACTTTCGGTCAGTATTTCAATTACATCTACGATAGAATAGAACCATTCTCCATTGTATTCTTGTCTTCTAATTTTTTTGTTTTCAAATAAAATTAAATCTTTATTATTTTCTTTTACTTCGGTATTCATTTATTTCCTCACTTTCTATATATTTAAAAGTATACTTATTCTTCTTTTCCTAATTGTTTATCAATATCTTTTTTTCTTTTTTCTATTATAAACTTTATATATTGTTTATCATCCTCTGTAAGAATATTTTTATTTTTATCAAATAATAGCTCTAATTCATCGAAAGAATTAATTTCTTCTTTGTCTGTGTCATATCCCATTAACCAAGTTTCGGTTACATTTAAAGCATCTGCCAATAAAGAAAGTTTGTCTTGTTTTGCATTGTAGTTACCTGATAGGTAATTACTAATTAATGACTTATCAATATTTGTTTTTTTTGCTAATTGAGATTGTGTCATTTTATTTTTATCTAATGCTTTTTTTAATCGATTGGCAAATGTATCTACTAACATAATAATCCCTCCTCTGTAAAGTAATTATAAAGCAATTTTGAGAAAAAATCAACAATAATGTAAAAAAAATAAAAAAAAGTTGAGAAAAAATCAAAAAACATATTGACATCTCTGTTGAGTTATGCTAAACTTATATTGTAGTTGAGATAAACTCAACAGAAAGGAGATAATAATGCAATATAATTATGATAAATTAAAAGGAAGAATTAAAGAAATATTTGATACACAGGAAAACTTTGCTAATGCAATAAATATTTCTTCTGCATCAGTCAATTATAAATTAAATAATAAAAAAAACTTTACCCAAAATGAAATATTTAATTCTATCAAAGTATTAAAATTAAAAGAAGAAAATATTCAAGAATATTTTTTTACTCGTAAAGTTGAGAAAAACTCAATTAACATTAATAAAGAGGAGGAATAGAAAATGGAAGAAATGAGAAAAAAGGTAAAAGAAATACTATTTTTACTAAATGGTTATTCAGTTTCTACTGCTGTTGATATTTTAAAATTAGCAATAGACCGTTTAGAAGTTAATTCAATAGTTAATGTAAAAAAAGAAGAAAAATAAAAATTATTCTTCAAATGTTTTATCAATTCTATAAGAGAATGCAGTTATTGATGATTTCAACAAGAAGGTTTTAAGATTATGGTGATTTTTAGTAGTACATTCAGTTATTGTAATATGGTCGTCTTCAATATCATCAAGTGTATCTAATAATAAATTACCTTCATAATGATTATTTTGAGTATCTATATAAACTCTAATATTATTATTTTTACTTTCTTTTAATAACTCTTTTAGAAGTTCATTAATCTTTAATTGCATAATTGACACCTCACTTTCTATTTTAATTATAACTAGAATGTGAGAAAAAGTAAATAAAAAAAGAATCACAACAGACAGGAGGTATATATGAAAAAACCAGTAAAAAAACTTTCGGCAAGTGAAACACTTGAAATATTAGATAATCAATGGGCTTCTATTGAAGATATAATGAAACTTGCTTTTATTGGAGAAACAAGGGCAAGAACTATTGCAAGTAATATTTCAAATAAAGTATTGGAAAAAGGATATATATTGCCAAAAGGATTAATTCCTATGGAATTATTAAAAGAGTATTTAGGTATTAACATTGCTTATTTAAAGAAAGTTAGTGGGAGGTAATCAGAATGAAAAAGAAAAAAATTAAAGTTATAAATATATTTAAATTAATTATTTTAGCTGCTTGTTTAGGATTAATAATTTATGATCTTTATATGATATTAATCTATCCTATAGTCAATAAAGTTTTAGTAAATTGGACTATGTTTGGATTCTTAACATTTGCTTTAGCAGTAATTATTAGTTTAAATATTATAGAGCAAATAAAAAGTGTGTCCACGCTTCAAAACGACACACTATAAAAAGGCATTCAATTGCTTTTTACATACTTAATTTTATCACAAATTAATGTATGTGTCAAATCTTTAGTGGGTTTTGGAGAAAGGAAATAGAATGGAAGAAAAACCAAATTATTATTCGGTTATACCAGCAATAGTAAGGTATGATAATGAATTAAAACCAAATGAAAAATTACTATATGGCGAAATAACTTCTTTAACCAATAAAAATAATGAATGTTGGGCTACTAATAGTTATTTTGCTAGATTATATAATGTTAACTCTGCAACAATTTCTAGATGGATCAGTCATTTAAAAGAAAAAGGCTATGTAGTAGTAGAGTTTATTTATAAAAATGAAACTAAAGAAATAGAAAAAAGAGTTATAAAAATAATAGGAGTTCCTATTAATCAACCAATGAATACCTATATGTTAAATAATCAAGAGGTATTGATTGAAAAGTCAAAGGGGTATATACAAAAAAGTCAAGAGGGTATTGACAAAAAAGTCAAAGAGAATAATACAAGTATTAATAATACAAGTATTAATATAAAAGAAATAAATAAAGAAAGATTTGAACTATTCTGGAAAGAGTATCCAAAAAAGGTAAATAAGTTTAAATCTGAAGAATGGTTTAATAAAAATAATTTAACAGATGAACAATTCGATTTAATTATAACTAAACTTAAAAAGTTTAAAGACACATATGATTGGAAAAAAGATAATGGCAAATATATACCTTATCCTATAACCTGGTTAAATCAAAAAAGATGGGAAGATGAAGTAATAACAATATCAGAAAGCAATAATTCTAATAATATCGTTAAATATTCAGATGAATGGTGGAATAAGTTAGGAAGTGATTCAAATGACTAAAGAGCAAACAAAGAATCTCTTTAGAAGAATTAAATCTCATTATCAAGAGTTCACTGTAGATGACTTTAAAGTTGATGAATGGTATAAAGAACTTAGAGATTATGATTATGATGATGTTACGAAGAGATTTGAGCTTCATCTTAATTCTGAAGATTATGGACAAGTTATTCCTAAACTATGGTTTTTGAAAAAAGGACTTATAACTATTGGTGAAAAAAAAGAATCTAAAGTTTTTAAGTCTCAGGTAATATGTCAAATATGTGGTGAGCCGATACCTTTAAGAGGTTATGACATTCACTATTCAAAATGTTCCGCTATTGATTATATGCAAAAACAAATTAAAAAGATTTATGGCAAAGATACACCTCGTGAATTATTAGAGAGAATGACAGATGAAGAATTTAATATTAAATATAACACTTTATTATCTATAGTTCAAAATAAAACTAATGATCTTTTTCAAAAAAGATTAATCGAAGAAATATTACATCCAGGAACTGGCTTAACAGTTAATGAGGTTGTAAAAAATATATGATTAGTTATGATGATTTATATGAACTAATTCCTAATGATAGATTTATTACTAAAGCCGAATTAATTCAATTAACAGGTTTAAGTGATAGAACACTAAGAGATATGGTTAGTCATATTAAAATGAGCAAAACAATCATTAGCAACTGTGATAAAAGAGGATATAAAAAAGGAAAAGGAACTGAATTATTAAAAACTATAGATGATATAGAATATGAACTCGGAATAGTTAAGAAATCTATTAAAGAAATTAACTCAAGAAAAAAAGTATATAACAAACAACTTAGACAATATATCGCTTATATGAAGGTATTAGAAAAAAGATTGGAGGAATTAAAGAATGGGTAAAGAGATAGTTACTATAGATAGTATTTCATTAGAAATTGCTAAATTATTTAGACTTGAGAGAAAAATTGTTGAATTAAGTGCTTCAATAAAAGCTGATCTTGTAGCAAAAGAAAAGTTAAAAAAACAACTTTTTGAAAAGAAGAAAAAAATCTATGAAATGAGAAAGTCCTTAATTGAAAGAGGAATATTAAAAGAAGATGAAAAGATAGATAAAGAGGGAGGTGAAAAATGTTAAATCTATTTAAAATAAAAAAAGAATATCAAGAAGAAGTTTCTGCTAATGCTAGTCTTAAAGATAAAATTAATAATTTAAATAAAGAACTTGAAAAAACAAATGCAGAATTAGGTTTGAAAAAGTTAGATAATTATCGATTGACTAAAGAGATTCATCGTAAAAATGAATTTATCGAATCTAAAATACAAGAAAATATTTGTTTAGAAAATAAATTAAATATGTTAAATCAAAAATATCAAAAATTGATTGGAAGAGTAGGAGGTTTAACAAAACAAAGAAATGCTTCATTTCAAACAATAAATATATTTAAAGATATGCTTGCTTTTAAAGATAGAGATCTAAAACAAGCGGCAACTATAATTCAAAACTTAAATATAGAAATGAAAAGTTTAAAAAATAGACCAACAATGAAAGAACTTAAAGAATATGAAATAACTAGGAAATCACCTAGAAAAAATAAAAAAAATGATGAAGGAGGAAAAGAAAATGTTTAAAATTACTAGTGTTAAAACTCAAAGATTAGAAGAAAAGGAAGGATCAAAACTAATTGGCTTAGCAAGTGTAGTTGTTGAAAACTGTTTTGCTATTGAAGATATTAGAATAATTGATGGTGATAAAGGAATGTTTATAGCATTTCCTAGTAGAAAACAATCTACTGGAGAGTTTAAAGATGTTTGTCATCCAATTAATACTGAAACAAGAAAAATGTTTGAAGAAGTTATATTTTCTGATTTTAACAATAAAGAAGAAGAATAGTATGAATAAATTGGAAAAGGTTGCTTTAGCAGTACCATTTGTATTAAAACTAAAAATACAAAATAATGGTTTAAAAAGTCAAAATGAATCATTAAAAAGTACTATTCAGGATGAACTATACAAAACATTTATGAATAAACTTGGTGAGCCTCAAGAAATTGAAAGACTAAAAAAAGAAAATAGAAACTTAAGAAAAAAAGTGAAAGAACTTAATCAAATAATAAAATCAGAAGCTTATCGAAATGTTAAAAAAAGAAAGTAGGTATCTTATGTTAGATAAAAATAAAAAAGATAGATTAGAAGAATTATTAAAAATTGTTTCTATATCTGATGAAGAATTAGAAAAATTAACTTATAAGGAGAAACAAAAATATTATAGAGCAAAAAATAAATTATGCAAAGTTGTATTTGTTTCAAGAAATAAGCGAGGAAAAGGACTAACTTATAGAAAAACTAAGGAGGTAAAAAATGAAAGAATCGTATGATATAAAAAGTTTAAATATTAATGTACCTAAAAAAAGTCATTTTACTTCAAAAGGAAATCTGTATCATTGTACTTTTGATCTAATTACAAATAAAAGGTTGTCTGAAACTGAAAGAACTGTTATACAGCAACTTATCAAAAACGATTTATTATTGACAGAAAATGATTCTAAATCCACTGTAAGTAACTTGATCAAAATGTGTGAAGATTATCAATTTGAAATAGCAAGATTAAAAAAAGAATTAAGAGAGAAAAAATCAGATGAAGATTTTGTTCCTCTTATAGGTATCATAAAGTCAGAAGATGATGAATATTTATTTGTTCAATATGATATTTTAGGAATTATTAAAATACCAAAATTGGAATTGACTATATTTAAATTGAAAAATAGTGATGAATGTTTTTATAAAACTTTTGGCTTTCAATGGTCTCCAAGTAATGATTTAATTAGTAAAGCAGCCTGTGAAATGTTATTTCAAGTTGCAAAAAACTTTGGCTCTTGGTGTGCAGAAATAATTACAAAAACAACTTCACTTTTCTCTAGTCCATTTAATAAAGAGAAAACAGATAAAAATGATAAATGAAGTACTGAAAAAATTAAATAAGTTGATAGCAGATGAGCCAAAAATCGGCTCTCTGATATCTGTAATTTTCCTCTTTATTCTAATTGCAATTCTAATGTTAATGTCTATTATCTTTAATTAAAATATGGTTTTAATTGAAGAAATAAAGTCTATAATCGGCAAGTTAGATGAAATAGATGATTATTGTGATTCTTTATCAGAAAAAATTAGTCAAGAAGATCTAAAAGAACAAGATTTATTACATCTAATTGAAAACGAAAAATTAACAACATTTGAATGTTATAGAGTAATTAAGGAAATGAAAAAAATAAGAGAAGAGAGAAGAAAAATAAAACATGATATGGAAATAGCATCATCATTTAATAAGAGTAAAAACAAACTTATTGTAAAAGAATATAGAAAATTTTTAATAGCAGACTTGTATAAAAGAGAAAAGCAAATAGGAATAAAGTATAACAACAAATATTACACTCCAGAAGAGATTCAAAGAATTGTAAAGAGGAGTTAGAGATGGAAGATGAATTAATAAAAAAAATGGAAATATTTAAGATAGAAAATAGATTAGAAATGTTAAATCAAAAATTAGAATCTTCATTACCATTTGAAAAATGTTATATAAGTTTTGAAATAATAAAATTAAAAGAAAAGAGGAATAAAAAAGCAAATGAAAACAATATATGGGCATCCAATTATTAATGAAAAAGGAACTGAATATGTATTTTTAAAAGATTATATAAAAATATTAAAGATAATAGAAGAACAACAAACATTAATTGAAGATACTAAAACTTTTGTGAAATGTTTATATAGTGGTGGTTATTTAAGTAAAACAACACAAAATAATATTTTAGATAGATTAGGAGGAAATCAAGCATGAAAATAATAGATTTATTGGTAAAAATATCGCAAGGCGAAAAAATGCCAAAAAAAATAAAATATAAAGGTTATGTTTGGGAATATGATAAAGTTGCAAAAGATTATTACAGAAATGATATTGATGAAGAATATATTTATCTATTTCAAGATTTATTTAAAAAGGAAACAGGTTTTTTTATAAATAATGAAGTAGAAATAATAGGAGAAAATAAAAAGATAGAAAAAATAAAGATTTTAATTGATGACATCAATACAGAATATGTAGCAAATGCTACAGGTGAAAAATTAAGTTATTTGAAGAGTGATTTAATGTTTGCTGATAGAATCAATGAATTAATTGATGAAGTAAATAAATTAAAAGGAGAAAAGTAATGAAAGTAGTAATAACAAAAGCAAGTGATTGGGATTATAGAGAAGTCAAAGAAATAAACACTCTTGAAGAATTATTAAAAATTTATCATTCATTGATTATTGATACAGACAAAACTACTATTAATCTTTACAAAGAAAAAGATGAAAAAATAGATTGTGTTGTAAGAATTTATGATGGTTATGTTGAATAAGGAGGAAAAACTTATGCTTAAACTAATAGATGATGAAAGAAAAGAATTAGAATATATAAAAAGTGAAAATGCTAGAAAAATAAATAACAAAATATATAAATTAAAAAGTAAAAATTTAATTTATGAAGGAATGCTAAGCGATACATACCATACATTTGATAGTTTATATTTTCAAAGGATGATATTATTTGCAGCTATATGTAATCAGAATAAAAACATTTCATGGAAATCTAAAAAGCACGAGGATGGTACTATGTATGATAATTACTTTATAGTTGGAATTAATACTCCTAAAGGAACTTATACATATCATTATCACATGCAATATTGGGACTATTTTAAAGTTAAGGAATTAAAGAATGCTCCTAAATGGGATGGGCATACAGATAAAAATGTTATTAGACTATTAAGTTTGGAGGAATTATGAAAGATATAAATATAAATTATGAGGGTTTGAACTTTGAAGAAAAGATTACATTAAAAATAAATTATTTATTAAGTTTACCAGCAAGTGAAGCAGTAAAGAGTGCATTAATCAATTTGAAGTGGGTACTAGAAATATATCAAGAAGAAAAAATGAAAGGAAGAAGAAGATAATGGACAAAAGGCAATTATTAAAGCAATTATTTCAACTGCCAAGAGAAGACATATTAGATATTTATGAAATATTAAATGGCTATAAAGAAAGAACAAATAAAAGTAATCAAGATACCTTGTTAATGAGATGTATCTTTATGAATGGTTATCATTCCACAACTGAATACTTAACAAAAAATAATATTAAAGATTTAATAAAAGAAAATTTGGTAGAAAAGGTGGAAGATAAATAATGAATAAAGAAGATTTGTACTCTTTGCTTGGCAAATATTTAAATGGCTATAAGATAGTGAAAATAGAAGAAGATATATTCATAAAAGGACAAATAAATTTATGGACTGATGAAGTTAAAGAAAATTATTTTGGTGATAAAAGTATAATTAAATTTTTTGTAAGACCTGAAGGTAATACTGCTAAAATATATCGAGAATTAATAGATAAGGAAATTTATCAATTGAAAGAAGAAAAAAAGAGATTAGAAACATTAATAGAAAGTTTATATTTAAAGACTACTTTAAATCAAGAGCAAGAAGAACTTTTAAATAAAATATTATTTAATAAGGAGGATTAAATGCTTATATTATATATACCACTAATATTCTGGGGGTTAATTGGTATAGGAGCAATTATAGGATTAATTATGATGATAAAGGAGAAATAAGAACAATGGATAAAAAAGAAATTAAAGACTATTTAAGAAGAGCTGATGAGTTAGGTGCTAAACTAACGGGAGAAGATGAAGAAACTTACACTTGGTTAATTTATGGCTATAATCAATGTGCCAAATTGTTAAATGAAACAGAGCGACAATGTAAAAAACAAAAAGGAGCAATTGATAAAGCAATAGAATTACTAGGCAATTATAAACATTATTCAACACCTGATGAAAAACAAAATAGTGAAAATGAAGATTTAGTTAATAATGCTTTTGATATTCTAAAAGAGGTGGAATAAATGAAAGAGGAAATAAAACATTTTAAATCATTGCTAAGACAAGGTTCTTTAAGACATATGAATATATTACTTGATGATAAGTTTCAAAAAGAATTACAAACTATAATAGAAGATTATGAAAAATTACAGCAAGAAAACGAGAAATTAAAAGATAATTGGATTAAGTTAAAAGAATATATAAGAAAAAATATAATTTATGATGATGTTGGAATGAAAATTTTAGACTCAAGTCCACTAGAAGATTATATGCAAGGACTAGAACAAGGAAGTGATAGCAATGAGTAAAGAAGAATTATTAAAAGAGATTATGAAACTTCCCAAAGCAGAAAAAAATAATCCTATAAGTACTATGAATAGTATTAATGTTGACGACTTGATAAATACCGTTGACAGATTAAATAAAATTCCTGATTACAATGATTTATTAAAAGAAAATCAACAATTAAAAGAAAGCATTGAACATTTAAAAAAAGAAAATAAAAAGCAAAAAAATATACTTGATGAAATATATAACCATTGTGAATCAAGAATTAATGTGTGCAAAAGTTTACAGTCAGATGACGAATGGGAATGCTGTATTGCTGAATTAGATGGTGTTATATCCATATTAAAAGAGGTGGAATAAATGAGTAAAGAAGATAAAAAAGCCTTATTAATAGGAATACCTTTGATTGCAGTATTTCTTATTTATGTTGTCATTACTTCACAAAAGGACAATCAGCAAAGATATGAAAACTGTATTAACAATGGTGGAAAAGCGATATTAAAAGAAACAGGATATTTTGAAGGTTGTATTATTGGAGATGATAAACAATGAAATTCGAAATTGGAATGTATGTAAAAACTAGATATGGACATATAGATAAAATTAAAAATATTGATGTAGATTGGTATTGTTTGGACTGCGATGATATAGAAACTCCACATAAAGTATATCAATTAAATAATTTTTACTATGATGATAATTTTGATGAAGTGAATGATTGGGTAAGTGAAACATTTATTATAAATGCTAGTTACAGCATAATAGATCTTATTGAAGTAGGAGATTATGTTAATGGTTATTATGTTGAAGATGTTTTGAAAACATTTGTAAATGTTGCAGTAGGAAGTACTTATTTTCAAAGCCCTACAATTTATGAAAAAGATATTAAATCAATAGTAACAAAAGAACAATTTGAAAATATGAAATATGGAATAGCAAAAAAGTAAATAATCAATAAAACATTTGATAATTTTTAATAAATATAGATTTTTATATGAAAATAGAAAAAATAACATATAAATTATTGAATATTTTAAGAATCGTTTATGGAGGTAGATAAATAGATGAAAAAAGAAGAATTAAAAGATTTTTTATATAGGGGTAAAAATCAAGAATTAGATTATCAAAATGAAGTATCCGCATGTTTAAGTGCGATATTAGAAATATTAATGCAAGAAGGTTTAACTACTTTTGATAAATTTAAAGAACTTAAAAGAAAATATATTGAAGAAATTCAAAATCAACAAATAGAAGCATTGACCGATGAAGATATAGAAAATATTGAAGCTGCTAGCAAATTTAATGATCTATTTGGAAATATATTTTAAGAAGGAGAGTGAATATAAATGAGATTAATTAAATGTGATATATGTGGTAAAGAAATAACCAAAAGTTATCAAACGGTTACTGATTTTGACCAATTTTATGATGTGTGTAAAGAATGTGAAAAAAAGTTTAATTCTTATAAAAAAGAAAAAGAGGAACTATATAGTTCAATAAAAAAAGAATTTGATATTAAATTTAATAAAAAAGAAAAAGAATTACAAGAAAAATACGGTATTAAATTTATTAAAAACACTACTGAAAATCATAAAAACTATTTTTAATAGTAAAAACTAGTTAAAGCATTGATATATAAAGGTTAATTCAATGTCTACTAGGTGCAATATAATAATATACATATCTTGCATTAAATAAATAGATAGAAGGGAGGGTATATATTAGTTGATATTATGACTAAAGAAAATCTAAAAGAAAAGAAAAAAGAGTTTATAGAAATGTTAAAATTAGAAGAATTGGCTCAAAAAACTCTAGTAAGTTATGAAAATGCAATTGATAAATTCATTGATTTTGTAGATAATGATTTTACTTTAAGTAAGAGTCTAATGATTGATTGGAAACATAGTCTAATTGAAAAATATTCAATAAAAAGCAGAAATCAATATATAGTTGTCATTAATAAGTTTTTAAAGTTTCTTGGTTATGGTGATTCTGAAAATAAAGATAAAGATTATAGGATAAAACAATTTAAAGAGCAGTCAAAATCAGTCTTGGAAGAACAGATTGAAATACAAGAACATAAAAGAATGCTTAGATGGGCTAAAAAAATGAATATGATGGATATGTACTATATTATTCAAATATTTGCTCATGTAGGTGCCAGAATAGAAGAACTAAAATATTTTACTGTTGAAAATCTAGATAGTAATTATATAAAAGGGGCTTATAACAAAGGCAAAGAAAGAGTCCTTATAATGACTAACGAATTAAAGAGGGATCTTAAGCACTACTGTAAGGATCATAAAATAAAGAGTGGCTATATCTTTATTAGTCCTGTAAATGAAAATCAAATGTTAAATAATTCTACTATTTGGAGGAGACTAAAAAAAATAGCAAGAAGTGCAAAAATCAATCCTAAAAAAATCCATCCACATGCTTGGAGACATCTCTTTGCTAAACAATGTAAAGAAAATGGAATTGATTTAGATGAATTAGCGGATATTTTAGGTCATAAAGATATAAATACAACAGCAATATATACTAAAACCTCAATGAAAGAAAAGAAAAATAAATTAGAAAGGATTAGATATTAGATGAGTAATGGAGTATTAATTACATTAATTATATGTACTACAATATTAATATTAGCTTGGATCGGCAGCAAAAATAAATAGGAAGATGGAGGCTTAAGATGAATTATAAGAAATATTTTGTTACATATTATAATTACAAACAAGCCAAAATAAAATTACAGAATATCCAAAATGAAATAGCAGATATTATAAGTTCAATGTTATCTACAACTTCTCAAATGAGGGAGGTTGTTAATAGTAATAAGTCAAGTAATGATAAGATGATGGAATTAACAACTAGAAAAATAGAGTTAGATTCAAAAGAAGAATTAGCAAAAGAATTATTAGGAGTATATAATAGACAAATGCTAGATGCAGAAAAAGAATTAAAAGATAGTAAAGAGACTAAAGATATTATTTATTATAAATACTTTATACAACATATTAAAGTTAAAGAAATATCAAAAGATATAGCATTTGCAAGAGAATATACTTACGATTTATTAAAACAAATTAAGAGTGATATAGCAAAACTTGAACAGGAACTTATTAAAAAAAATAAAAAAAAGTAAAGTTCTTACAAAATCTTACAAAATCTTACAAAACTTGTGTTACAATGGTATCATGGAAGTATTCCAAAGGGACAGTAGAAAATAACTATTGTCTTTTTTAATTGTTAGGGAGATGATGATCATGTTAAAGACTTGTAGTCACTGTGGTATAGTGCCACAAGATCATATCTGTCCTTATAGAAAGTATAAAAATAAAGATAATAGTGATGCAGCGGATAGATTCAGAAGAAGTACACGATGGACAAATAAGAGTATAGAGATAAGAGAAAGAGATAAATACTTATGTCAGGTTTGTATAAACAAGTTATACAATACGATTAATGTTTATAACTATAATAAGTTAGAGGTACATCACATCGTACCAATTAACGAAGATTATAACAAACGATTAGACAATGATAATCTTATCACTCTATGTAACTATCACCATAAGATGGCTGATTCAGGAGCTATACCTAGAGAGATATTAAGTGATATAGTCTTAGGTATCCCCCCTACCATTGAAGAGTAATTTCTTTTTAAAGGTAAAAGACCTCACCTATCCACTCTGTTCACACAAAATATAATTTCTCGTATGTTTTTTTGGAAAGGAGTGTTGGAAATGAGTTTGGATGAGCAAGCAAGTGAAATATTGAAGATTGCTGAACAACATGGAGTAGAGCAAAATTTTTTATTCTTAACTACATTCAAAAGATATCAAGTTCAACTTAAGATTCTTAGTGATTTAAAAGAAAAGATAAATGAGAGTGGAGCATTGGTAACAAAAGAATATGTTAAAGGAAGAAAGAACTTATATACGAATCCAGCAATCAGTGAATTTAATAAAACTTCGACTGCTGCTAATCAGACAGTTGCAATTCTAATTAAAATTATTAAATCATTGAGAACTGATGAGGGTGAAGAAGAGAATGAGGACGAGTTGTTAAAGGCATTAGGAATTAGATAATGGACAATAAAGCATACAAATATGCTAAATGGTGTCTTCGTTCGAAGTATGTACCTAAATATGTTAAAAAGCAATGTAAAGAGTTTATTAAAATTGCAAATGGTAAAGATAAGAAATATTATCTTAATGAAGAGAAAGTAAAACAAATAGAAAATATATTAAAATTGTTAATAATGCCAAAAGGATTAAAAGCGGGTACACCATTATATGAGTGTACTTGTAATTATCAATGGCTTTTTTATATTTCTATTCTAGCGGTGGTTAGAAGAGATAACCCAGAAAAAAGAAAGTATGAGACAGCAATTTTAGAAATAGCAAGAAAAAACTTTAAGACCTATACTATAGCGACACTGTTTATCTTGCTTTTTTTAATGGAACCAAAGTTTAGTAAGTTTTATTCTGTTGCTCCAGCTGGTGCTTTATCTAGAGAAGTTAAAAATGCAATCGAAGAAACATTAAAATCAAGTCCTATGCTCTATCTTCATAAAGATACTCCGAGATTTAAGATTTTAAGAGATTCGATAGAATTTCTTTTAAAGGGAAGTAAATATTTTCCTTTAAATTATTCAAATTCTCGTATGGATGGTAAACTTCCAAATGTTTTCTTGGCAGATGAGGTTGGAGCATTACCAAATTCTTATGCAATCGAAGCAATGAGATCTGGACAATTAAACATATTAAATAAATTAGGTTGTATTATTTCAACTAAATATCCGACCGCTGATAATCCACTTGAAGATGAGATTTCTTATTCAAAAAGAGTTTTAGATAAACTTGAAAAAGATGAAACTATATTTGCATTGTTATATGAGCCTGATAATCCAAAAAATTGGACTGATGATGATATTATTCTTAAGCAAGCAAACCCTGTAGCATTGGAGATTCCAGAAATATGGCAAGATCTATTGAAAAAAAGGGCTAGAGCAATAGCAATAGAAAATTCAAGAGAAAATTTTCTTACTAAACATTGTAATATTATTTATCAAGGTCAGGGAACTGAATCTTATGTTGATATCAATGATGTCTTACAATGCAAAGTATCTCATATAGATTGGTCTGGTAGAGAAGTTTATTTAGGTGTTGACCTTTCAATGTCAAATGATAATTGTTCTGTTGGAATGGTTGCTGAAGATGATGGAAAAATACTAGCCGATGCAATTGCATTTATTCCAGAAGGAAGAATTGATGAGAAAACACAATTTGAAAAAATAAATTATAGAAGTTTTATAGAATCATTAAAATGTATTGCATGTGGAAATAAGACTGTTGATTATGCTGTTATAGAGGATTTTGTTTTTCATATAGAACAAAAATATAATGTTAAGATAAAGGCTCTTGGCTATGATAGATATAATGCAATGTCTTCTGCACAAAAATGGGAAAGTGGAGATGGCGGTAAATATGATGGAATAAATTGTGTACAGATTCGACAACATTCTGATACTTTGCATTCTCCAACAAAGTTACTATTTGAAAAAATATCTAATAGAGAGTTTCAATATGAAGATAATAAGTTGCTTGAAATTAATTTTCAAAATGCAAGATGTACTTTTGATACAAATATGAATCGATATGTAACAAAGAAAAAATCTAGAGGAAAAGTAGATATGGTAGTCTCATTAATCAATGCTTGTTATCTACTTGAGCAAGATGTTATCTTTGAAGATGGATTCATAGTGCAAACTTTCTAGGAAGGAGGTGATAGTAAATGAAGATTTTTAATTTATTTTCAAAAAATAAAAGAGATGAAACAGAAGCTACTGCTGAATCTTTAGAAGACCCACTATTGAATGTTATTTTAAAAGATACTATAGTTGATAGAGATGTTGCATTGTCTATTCCAGTAATAAGTAGTTCAGTTAATTTGATTTGTGACACATTTGCAATGATACCTTTTAAACTATATAAGACTGTTAAAAATAAAGACAAACTCAAAGCAGAAGAAGTTTATGATGATCCTAGAGTTCGTATTATCAACGATGATACAAAAGATAAACTTGATGGATTTCAAATGAAAAGGGCAATGTGTGAAGATTACTTATTAGGTAAGGGTGGCTATGCATACATTAAAAAAATAAAGAATCAATTTTCTGGTTTGTTTTATGTAGAAGATAAAGAAGTTACAATTAATAAAAATTATGATCCAATATATAAGTCTTACAAGATATTAATAAAAGGCGAGGAATATGATGATTATAACTTTATCAAACTTTTGAGAAATACCAAAGATGGTGCTAGTGGAAGAGGTTTGGTTAATGAAATATCTACAGCAATAAAAACTGCTCGTCAAAGATTATTGTATGAATATGATTTGATTCTTACTGGTGGCTCTCGTAAAGGTTTTCTAAAATCTCCAAAACATCTCGATGAGAAATCATTAAAGGCATTAAAAAAGGCTTGGGAAGATTATTATTTAGGAAATGCTAATACAGTTGTATTAAACGATGGATTAGAGTTTGATGAAGCAAGTAATACTTCTAAAGAAAATGAATTAAATGAAAAAAATATAACTTTTATCAGCGAAATAAAAGATATATTTCACATATCTAGTGATTATAACAATTTTATAAAGAGTGCTATAATGCCTATTGCTACTGCATTTACCACTGCCTTAAATAGAGATTTTTTACTCGAAAAAGAGAAAGAATCTTTTTATTTTGCTCCTGATTTCAATGAATTGTTAAAAGGATTAATGAAAGAAAGATTTGAGGCTTATAAAATCGCTATAGAAACAGGATTTAAGACAAGAAATGAGATTCGTTATATGGAAGATGATGATGCTTTACCAGGATTAGATATGGTTAATTTAGGACTTGGTGATGTTTTATTAAATCCAGAAACTGGTGAGATTTATGTTCCTAATACGAACAAGTTAATTAAAATGGGCGAGTCTGGAACTGTTGATAAAAATATAAATATTGATAATTCACCTGATACTGATAAAAATGTTAATTCAAATATAAATGGTGAAGGAGGTGATATAAATGCACATAGAAATTAGAGAAGATTCTGTTGTCATTAATGGATATGTTAATGCGGTTGAAAGATATTCAAAGCCTATTAGGGAATCTTTACATGGAAAAGTAAGAACTTTCATTGAAAGAATTAGATCCGGAGTATTTAAAAGTGCATTGCAGAGAAACGATGATGTAAAAGTACTTTTAAATCATGATGAAAATAGAGAATTGGCTACAACAAAAGATGGAACTGCAATTCTCGAGGAAGATAACATAGGGCTTAGAGCAGAAGTAACTATTACTGATAAAGATGTAATAGAAAAGGCTAAAAACAATAAATTAGTTGGTTGGAGTTTTGGCTTTTATGCTAATTCTGATGAGTTAGGTAAAGATGGTAATAGTGAAACAAGAACAGTTACTAGTTTAGATTTGTTAGAAGTATCTATATTAGATGATACAAAGTCGCCTGCTTATTATGGTACAAGCATAGAAGCAAGAAGTGAAAATGAAAAGGTCATTGAATATAGAGCATCTACTATTGCGGAAATCGAAGAAGAAGCAAGAAAAAAACATAAGGCTGTTGATAAAAAAGAAGATAACAACTGGGATGAAATTACCAAAGAACATGAATTAATCAACATTGAAAAGGAAGAAAAGAAAATAAAATTGGTTGCAGAAATGATTGCAGATATCATTCTTGAGAAATTAAAAGAAGGTGCTGATGAAAAAAAGACAATACCTGAAAATTCAGCCGCAGAAGAAGAAGGCAATAGAGCCTTTGATTATTCTTCTTATGAAGATAGATTAAGAAGATTAAAAAAAATCTAAACATTTGTGTTAAGAAAAAAAGAAGGAGGAGATAAAACATGAATAAAAAAGGTTTAGAAGAAAAAAGAAATGATTTAAGACAAGAAATGACAGATATTTTAAATAATTCAAAAAAAGAAAATCGCGTAATGTCAGAAGAAGAAGTTGCAAGATTTGATGAAATTGAAAAAGAAATTAATTCAATAGATGCAACTCTAGAAAGGGAAAATAAAATTGAAAAGATGGAAGAAAAGTCAGAAAAGACAGAGGATGAATCTGAACTAACTGCTGCTGAAAAAAGAATGTATACTTCAGTAGAAGAAAGAAATGATTATAATGCTTTTGCAGAGTATATTAGAAGTCAAACTCTAAAAACAAATAGGGCAGATGCAAGTAATCTAACTAAAACTGATAATGGTGCTGTTATTCCTAAAACAATTGTTGATAAAATAATTGAAAAAGTAGAAGAAATTTCACCTGTTTATAGACTTGCTACTCATTATGATATTCCAGGAACAGTAAATATACCTACAGAAGATACTTCTACTGATAGTGTTACTGTTGGTTATGCTACAGAGTTTACTGATTTAACATCACATAGTAATAAGTTTGGTACTATTGAGTTAACAGGATTCTTATATGGTGCATTAACAAAGATCAGTAGATCATTATTAAAAAATAGTAACTTCAAATTAACAAATTGGGTAATTAATAAAATGGCAAAGAAAATTGCTAAGTTTATTGAAGGTGAGTTATTAAATGGAACTACATCTAAAGTAAGCGGTGTTGTAGGATCTTACGACTCTACTAATATGAAAAAGGTTTTAGCAAGCAAATCTGCTATTACTGCTGATGAGTTAATTGAAACTCAAGATTTAGTAATTGATTCTTATCAAGCAGATTCTATTTGGGTTATGAATAGAGCAACAAGAACTGCTATTAAAAAATTAAAAGATAGTAATAATAACTATTTACTAAATAGAGATCTTTCATCTAAATATGGATATACTCTTTTAGGAAAAGATGTTTATGTTTCTGATAATGTTTCTAAATTAGGTACAGCATCTGCTAATGTTATTTTCTATGGTGATTTTAGTGGACTAGCAGTAAAAGAAAGTGAAAAAACAGAAATTCAAATCCTAGATCAGTTATTTGCAGCACAACATGCAATTGGTATAGTTGCTTGGGGTGAAATAGATGCTAAAGTAGAAGATAAGCAAAAAATTGCTGTCGTTACAGCACCAGCAGCTTAATTTAGGAGGTCTTAATAATGAAATATGAAGCTATTGAAAGTTTTAGCGGAATTATTTCTATGGCAAAGGGCGAAATTAGGGATATTCCTAATGATGCCCTAGTCAAAGACTTAATGAAGGCTAAACTAATAAAAAAATATACACCAACTGATGAAAAAATATTAAAAGATGAGTTGGAATCTGCTAATTCACTTATAAATGAGTTAACTGAAGAAAATAAAATGCTAAAAGAGCAAATAGAAGAATTATCTACTATTAACAAAGAAAGTGAAAAAACAGATGATACACTAGTATCAGATGAAGAAGCAGAAAAAAAGTTATCAGAAGATGAAAAAATAGATGATACATCAACTGATAATAAGAAAAATAAAAAATAACCTCATAAAGGAGGGAAAAATATGAAAAAAGTTAGTGATATAACTTATCAAGATATTGCAAACTATATCAGAGTTGATGTAACTGATGATAAGTTATTACAAGAAGAGTTAAATATATATTTAAATATCGCTAAAGACTTTATATCTAATTATACAGGAATACCTATAGAAACTAAAGAAAAAGATAGTGAATCATTGGATGATTATGCAGATTTTATTATCGTTGTATATATTCTTTGCCAAGATATGTATGATAATAGAACTATGTATGTTGATGGTAAGAATATAAATAGAGTTGTAGAAACAATTCTAAATATGCATAGGAGAAATCTTTTATGAGTTCAATTGTTAAAAATCCAGGAGAATATAATAAAAAAATCAAAATCATTAGTATAAAAGATTCAGAAGACAATGCAGGATTCAAAATACCCGAAGAAGTAATTGTTTTGGAGCCTTTCGCTAAGGTTAAAACTACAAAAGGTTATAAACTTATTTCAAATAATACTGATTTTGAGAAAGCCTATACCAATTTTACGATTAGATATCCAAAAGTTGAAATAACAAGAGATATGAATATCATATACAACAATAAAAAGTATTCAATAGAGTATTTGAATAATGTAGATGAAGAAAATATCGAATTAGAAATTCAGGCAAAGGTTGTAAACAAGTAATGGCAAGATTTGTTGAAGAATTACCGAATAATCTTATTAAACAATTTAAAGGTTTAGAGGAGAATGCGGAAAAAATGATTGGTGAAATGACACAAGAAGGTGCTAATGTTGCTTATAAGAATATTGTTAGCAATATGAAAAAATCTTTTAAGACAACAAAATCTTTAGAAAAAGGTTTGAAAATAACACGCGTATATAAGACACCAAAAGATGGTGGAATAAATACACATGTTGGCTTTTATGGATATGATGGTATAAAAACAAAAAAGTATCCAAAAGGAAAACCTATTCCATTAAAGGCGATGGCTCGTGAATATGGAACTCCAACTGAAGAAAAAAAACCCTTCTTGAGAAAGTCTTTTAAAAAGAAAGAAATTGAAATGGCAATGACAAAAGTTCAAGAGAAATATATAGGTGATAACTAATGAATGAAGAAGTAAAATCAATTTTAGGTAATGAAATAATTGTTGATAAAGTAAAAATACCTGTAGAACACTTAAAGTATAAAGGAAGTAAAAAAACTTTTATAACTTGGAAATTACTAGATGAAACTCCTGAACTTTGTGCTAATGATGATGATTTATGTAGTGTATGTCCTTTAGATATAGATATATATAGTGATAAAAATTATTTAAATATTCTAAAAAAAGTAAAACAAATGATGAAAGAAAACGACTGGGTTTGGAGTGGTGATAGTTCAGAGATGTTAGATGACGATACTGGACTATATCATAAAACCTGTTCATTTGAGAAAGAGAGGATGATAGAAAATGGCTAGAGTCGGTTTTAAGATAGCAAAATATAATTTACATGATGAAGAAGCAGGTAAACTTAAAGCATTAACTGGTAATAGTGTACCTGTATTTGAAAAAGTGATAGACGAAAAATTTAGTCCAAATTATGCGAATGCAGAATTATATGCAAATGATGGTTTAGCAGAACATGATGATTCATTTATTGATGGAGCATTAAACATTACTATAGCAGATGATGAAGATAAATTCGTTGCAACAATATTTGGTCAAACTATAACTACTGAAGGTGAAGTGACATCAAATGAAAATGATATTGCACCAGAATTAAGTTATGGTCACATAGTTCCTAAAATGTATAATGGCTCAAAGAAATATAAAGTTGAATTTTTTCCTAGAGTAAGATTTACAAAAATAACTAGTGATAATAAAACAAAAGGTCAAAGTATTGAATTTAATACTTCTTCACTTGAGGGAAAAGTAATGAGACTTGAGAAAGCCTTTAATGGTTTAAAAGAAGGAGACTGGGAAAAACATCAAACATTTGATACACTTTCTGCTGCAACTACTTATTTAGATGGTTTATTATCACCATCAGCATAGGAGGGAAAAATGATTAATGTAAAAGTAATTAGTATGTTTAAAGATAAAGATACTAAAGAATTGTATAAAGTTGATAAAGAATTAACTGTATCTAAGGATAGATATAAAGAAATAAAAGATTATGTTAAAGTAATCGATAATAACAAAAAAGAAAATCAAAATAAGGCAGAAGATTAATATCAATTTTCTGCCTTTATTTTTTTAGGAGGAATATAAAATGAAAGATAAAATGGTTCACTTCGTAACTGAAAATAGAACTTATCCATTGTGTTTTAATTTGAATGTTATGGAAGAAATACAAGATCAATATGGTTCTATATCTGCCTGGGGAGAAAAAGTGTCTAGCAACAAATCAGAGCCAAATATAAAAGATTTGAAAAATGGTCTTATGATCATGATTAATGAAGGAATTGAAATTGAAAATGAAATAGAAGGAAACAATAATCCTTTATTGAATTCAAAACAAGTAGGAAGAATAATTTCAGAAATTGGTTTTGATGAAATACTAAAAAAAGTTATGGAAACTGCTAAGAATTCAACTAATACTGGTGAAACTCAAAAAAACATGTAATCCACGAGAACTATGATGATGAGATAGATTTCTCGTGGTTTTATTTTGTAGGTCATACCTTACTACTTTACTCTGATAAAGAAATAGGTAGAATGACATTTTGTAAATTTTTTAAATTATACAAACAATATAAAAATCATTACGATTTTAAATTAAGTAAAACAACTTATCGTGAATTGGAAGAAATAAACAGTCATGATGGTGAATTTTTACCTGATTAGAAGGGAGGTAAAAACAAATGGCAAAAGGAAGTTCTTTTGGAGGAACAGTCAAACTTAATGGTGAAGATGAATACAAAAAGGCTTTAAGAGATATTACTAGCAATTTAAAATTAGTCTCAAGTGAGTTAAAACTAACAAACACTGAATTTTCAAATGGAGACAAAAATATAAAGCAAGCCAAAACTTCTTATGATTCTATGAAGAATACATTACAATCACAGAAAGATAAAGTCAAAGAGTTAAAAGAAGCTCTTAACAAAATGGAAAAAGAATATGGTAGTAATAATGAAACAGTTAGACTATTTAAAACACAACTAAATAATGCAGAAAATCAATTAAAGCAAATGGAAGATGCCACCGATAAAGGCAATAAAGAACTCAAAGAAATGAAAAAAGGTTTTGAAGATGCTGGAGATGGAGCATTAAAATTTAGCGATGTACTTAAGGCAAATGTTTTGGGTGATGTAATTGTTGGAGGACTAAAAAAAATTGGTAGTGCAACATTAGAAATTGGAAAAGCTTTTTTAGATGTTGGTAAACAAGCATTAGATAGTTATGCTAATTATGAACAGTTAGTAGGTGGTGTAGAGACACTATTTAAAGATAGTGCAAATATTGTTGAGGACTATGCCAATAATGCATATAAAAATGCTGGTTTATCCGCAAATGATTACATGGAGACGGTAACATCTTTTTCGGCGAGTTTATTACAGAGTTTAAATAATGATACTGCCAAAAGTGCGGAGTTTGCAGATATGGCAATTACTGATATGTCTGATAATGCCAATAAAATGGGGACAGATATGTCTATGATACAAAATGCTTATCAAGGGTTCGCAAAACAAAACTATACAATGTTAGATAACTTGAAATTAGGTTATGGTGGAACAAAATCAGAAATGGAAAGGTTGTTAGCAGATGCTGAAAAAATAAGTGGTATAAAATATGATATTTCAAGTTTTGCTGACATAACACAAGCAATACATGTAATGCAAGAGGAAATGGGAATAACAGGAACAACTGCAAAAGAAGCAGGAACCACTATAGAAGGATCAATAAACTCGATGAAAAGTGCTTGGCAAAATCTCTTAACAGATCTTGCAAATGGTGGTAAAAATATGGGTTCGCTAATTGAAAATCTTATGACCACGATATTTGGTGATGGAACAGAGACTAATTTGGGTGTATTTGGGAATGTTTTACCAGTAATTCAAAATATAGTATCAAGTTTTGCTGATGTTATTCCAAATATTGTAGATAAATTAATGGAGCATTTGCCATATTTATTAGATGCTGCATCAGAAATAATAATGTCGTTGGTTTATGGAATTACAGAAAATATTCCTGCATTAATGCCTGTAATAAGTGATTTAGTTGGAAATATTTTACAATATATCATCGAAAGTTTACCGATTATTATTAATTCTGGTGTTCAAATAATATTAGCATTAGTTCAAGGAATAGGAGAAAGTTTGCCTACATTAATACCTGCACTTGTGGATGCAGTAGTTTTAATAGTAGAAACTTTAATTGACAATATAGATTTGATTATAGATGCAGGTATCCAGTTAATTTTAGGACTTGCTGATGGACTTATAGAGGCACTACCCAGATTAATTGACAAAGTACCAGAAATAATTGAAAAACTATTTGATGCTTTTATTAGAAATTTTCCTAAAATAGTAGAGGCAGGAGGACAATTGATAGGTAAATTGATTGTTGGTATAATTGGATCTTTAGGAACATTATATAGTAGGGTTCCTGAGATTATACATACTGTAGTTAAAGGGATTTCTAGTGGCTATCAGACAATAAAAAATGCAGGCTTAAATCTTGTGGCAGGCATATGGGAAGGTATATCTGGAAGCCTGGGCTGGATCAAAAATAAAATAAAAGGATGGGTAGGGAATGTTACTAAATTTATTAAAAATCTGTTTGGTATTCATTCGCCATCTAAATTATTTAAAGATGAGATAGGAACAAACTTAGCACTTGGTATTGGCGAAGGGTTTACTGATACAATGACTGATGTTCAACAAGAGATGGCAGATGCAATTCCTACAAAATTTGATACAACAATAAATTCAAAAATTGGTAACAATAGTTATCAAAATGTTGCAAATTCAGGTTCATTTGATAATATGGTAATTGCCTTTAAAACTGCTTTAAAAGATGTCAAAGTTATAATGGATGAAAAAGAAATGGGGACATTTGTTACAAATGCTGTGGAAGAGGTGGTATATTCATGAGTAATAGTATAACTTTTAAGGGTATTAGTAGCAATACTATATCTGGTCTATTAATTAGTGAATTACCACCTATTACTAAGCCTAAAATGAGAGTAAAAGAAACTGTTATAGATGGTGTTGATGGTTCTTTATTAGAAGACTTAGGATATGAATCATATTCTAAAAAATTGAATATAGGTTTAACAAGAAATTTTGATATAGATAAAATAATTGAATATTTCAATGGTGAAGGAAATGTAACATTTAGTAATGAATCTGATAAGTATTATAAAGCAAAAATAGTTGATTCTATTGATTTTAATAGATTGATAAGATTTAGAAAGGCTGATGTTAATTTTATAGTTCAACCATATAAATATAAATTAAATGAATCTAAAGTAGATGTAACTATAACTAATCAAAATGAAGTAAAAGTGACAAATGTAGGCTTAGAGGTATCTAAACCTATAATTACTTTATATGGTAGTGGTGAGTTACATTTTTACTTAAATACAGTAGAAATTTTTAAATATAATTTTGATACAGATGGACAAGTAGTTATTGATAGTGAAAAGGAAGATGCTTATTTAAATGGTGTATTAAAAAATAGACAAATGTTAGGCGAATTTCCACTTTTAAAAAGTGGCGAAAATACAATTACTTGGACTGGAACATTAACAAGAATAATAATTGATCCAAAAAGTAGGTGGTTATAATGATAAGGGTATATGATTCTAGTGAAAAATTATTTAATAATAATGGAATTAAAATATTACATCCTTTATCTGCGATTGTTTTTAAGGAGGACAATGGTGATTATTATATTGAAGTAGAAGATTCTATTGAAAAAGTTGATTATTATCAAGCAAGTATGATAATCAATTGTCCTACACCTTTTCCGGAGGGAAATCAGTCATTTAGAATAGTAAAAATAGACAAAACCAATTCAAGAGTAAAGGTTAAGGCTAATCATGTTTATTTTGATACTGATAATTACATGATAGATGACAAATATATAGTCGATAAAGATTGTAATTATGCACTAGATTATCTTAACAAAAATTGTGATGTTGAAACACCATTTACAACTAATTCAGATGTTACTAGCACTAATTCTTATAGATGTGTTAGGAAATTATTAAGTGAAGCAATTACCACTTTGATTGATAGATGGGGAGGTCATTTAGTAAGAGATAATTTCAATATAAGTATAAAACAAAATATTGGTGTTGACAGAGGAGTGGTTGTAAAATACAGAAAAAATATTACTAGTATAAAGGCAGAAGAAGTATGGGACAATGTTGTCACAAAAATTATGCCAGTTGGTAAAGATGGTCTATTACTTCCAGAAAAATATTTAGAAGTTAAAGATAAATTGTATGATATTCCTTTTTCAAAAATTGTAAAAATAGATCAAGATCTAAAACAAGAAGAAAATGAATCTGATGAAGATTTTACAGAAAGATTGATTGCAAATTTAAGATTAAAAGCCAAAAGTTATTTAGAAGAAAATAAGTATCCGAAGGTAAATTATAATTTATCTGCTAACTTGGACAATATAACTGATGTAGGAGATATAATCTATATTGACCATCCTAAATTAAATATAAAAATGACAACAAATGTCATTTCGGTAAAGTGGGATGTAATTAGTAAGAAATACAAAAATATCGAATTTGGTAATTTCAGAAACAAATTAAAAGACTTATTAAAAAATATGAATACTATTGCCAACGAAATTTCCAAAGATAATTCAAACGAAACAAAATCATTTTTAGAAAAAGAACTTATAGATGCCACTAATAAAATATGGGGTACTTTAGGAAATTCATTTGTAATTTATGAGGGAGATAAAATATTAATTGTAGATAAATTACCAAAAGAACAAGCAAAAAATGTTATTTTGATGAATAATGGTGGTATCGGTTTCAGCAATACTGGTATTAATGGTACATTTGTAACTGCTTGGACTATTGATGGTGGCTTTAATGCTAACTTTATTACTTCTGGAAAAATAGATACTTCTTTAATTGAAGGATATGATAATTTGGCTTTGTCAGTAAATAAATTGGTTGATGTTACTAGAACTTTAACTGCTAATAATTATATCGAAATTACAGATGCTGTTAAAGGTAGTGTTCTTTATTTATCAATAAAAGGAAATTTATCCTTGTTATTTTTATCAAATCAAACTTTTTTAGGAAGCAATACTTTTTTTAAGAATTCTAATTTAATAATTGAAGATATTAATGGGAACAAGAGAGAAATTAAAACCAATTTAAAAAGGCTTAATGTTTTAAATGATATTTATGATGAATTTATAGTTGATTACACAGGAACATATATAATTCGTAGAATTGGTGTAAATAATGATTTAAGTTTATATGAATTAGATGAGGAAATTAGAGAAAAATTACCTTTATTAAAAATTGAATTAAATGAAGGATATAACAAAATATACTTGAAATCATTTTCTGATTTAACTTATACTCTTAAATATGCAAAAAAGAACGATTATACTGATATATTTACAACTAGAATAGAAATGAATTCATCTATAGCATTAAATAATGAAAACATAGATCTAAAATTGCTAAAGAAGACGGATAAAGATAATATTATCGCTCAAATAAATTTGAGTACTGAAAAGGCTGAAGATGGTTCTTTTATACAAATAGAAGCGGATAAAATTAATTTAAAAGGAAAGAAAATTAATCTTACATCTGATGAAATGGATATTGATAGTAATAAATTCAAAGTTACTAAAGAAGGGCAGGTAACTTGCGAAGATATAATCATCAACAGTGGAAAAATTGATTTAATTGATGATTCTCAAAATCCAAGTTTAACTATGAAAAGTTTAATATCTACTGGAGGACAAACAGAAGAAATTTCCTCAATGAAACTGTTAGGTAATGGAATGAATGTTCAAATGTCTTCAAATGTTTATTTATTAGCATATATGCACAGAGGACTTCCAGCAGTAATGATGAGTGATGGAAAAGACTTTACAAGTGTATTTTCTTCCGGTATAACAACTCCAGTGCTTACTCAAACATCTTTAGAAAGTAGTAAGAAAAATTTTAAAAAGTTCACAAATGCAATTGAAGAAATAATGGTAACTGATATTTATCAATATAATCTAAAATCTGAAAATGATGATCATAAAAAACATTTAGGATTTGTTATTGGTGATAAATATAATTATTCACATACAATTACTTCTGTTGATGATGATGGAAAAGAAATAGGTGTTGACAATTATTCAATGACTGCATTATGTCTACAAGCTATTAAAGAACAACAGCTTATTATTGAAAAATTAAAATTAAAGATAAAAGAATTGGAGGTAAAGATAAATGGAAGCAATAGTAAAAAAAGAGTTTAAGGATTTGCCAGATACTTCTACACCATTTGAGTCGGAATGGTTTAATGGCTTTCAAGATAAAATCATAGCAAATTTTAATGAAATAAAAACGAAATTAGATAGTATTGATACTAAATTAGCAAAAACCTTAACATATACAGAAGTATCAGAAAATAGTGAAAGTAATACATAAAAAAGAAAGGATTTGATAAAATGAAAAAAGTAAACTACAAGTTAATGAGGGGGGGGGTTGCATTATTTAGCAATTCTTCTCAAAAGAGAAAGGAGGGAAGTATTTAATTTAATTAATACTTCTACTTCTTTTTATTCAATGGTAGGTGACTACTATGAATGATATACCAGTTCAATTATATGACAAAGATGGTAATCCTGCATATCCTAGACCTTATTATAGAATCGGTGATTTTTTAGAAAGCACTAATCCCAACAATCCAGGTGACGATGGATATATTGGGACATGGGAATTATATGGAAAAGGTAGGGTAACAGTCTGTATAGATATCAATGATAATGATTTTAATACTGTAGGAAAAACGAGTGGGGAAAAGGAAGTTACATTAACTACAGATATGATACCTTCGCATGCACATGGGATTCCACAAGCACATCCTTATAATGGCAGTGCAGAATCACACTATACTTTAGTTAGACAATCTTTTGATAAAAGCACTGAATATAATGTTGATTCAGCGACAGTTGGTGGCGGACAAGCACATAATAATATGCCACCATATATAGTAATCTATCGTTGGAGAAGAATAGCATAATAAATAATGCTATTAATATGAATAAACAAAAAATTGATTTAGAAAATGATAAAATATTGAGAAGCGAAAATGTTGAATACAATAATCAAGCATTAAAAGATTATTTAGATAAGGGAATTGTATATTCTAACGAAGAACAAATAATTGGCATTGATGAAAATGGAAAAAATGTTTATAAAAGGTCATTTAGTGGTATAACTAACAATTATGATTTTACGACATTTACTAATGCTTATAACACAAATAGTATAATTATAAAAAAAGCATATGGTAGCATTCAAACAACAAATGGTGGAGTTGCAATAGGAGGCTATGTTAATTCCAATTATTTTGCTGGATTGTTTATTCATAACAGTGAACTTCAACTTTATCATGGTGCAGCATTAAAAAAAGCAAATTATAATATAACTATAGAATTTACAAAAAAAACTGACTAAATATATATTAACAAAGTAGAAGTATAAATTAAATACAAAACTAATGCAAAATAAAACAATAGTTAATTTAGATAATAATTTAATATTAGGTGCAGATAATGTGGAAAAAAATATTGTTACATTAACATTGTCTGCTGATCAAAGTATTAAAAATTCAGATGAAACAATAGTTGCCTTTAATAAATATTTAAAAAAAGGTTCTAAACTTGAATTTGATAGTTCTAATCATTCTATAAAAATCGGCGATGATATTTCAAGAATAAAAATAAATATGAATGCTTTCGCCAAGAATGCAACAACAGATTGGCTTTGGTTTAAGATTTTTAAAAATGGTGTAAAAACTGATTTTACAAGTATGGTTGGAAGAATAGGAGCTTGGAGTTCTACAAGTATTAGTCCATGCATTTTAGATGTTAAAAAGGGTGATTATATACAATTAATTGTTCAATATGGAACTGCTAATTCTGAACATTACATCAGATATGATGGTACTAATTTGACAGTAGAAGCAGTTTAGAAAGGAATAATATGGAAAAAGAAGAATTAGAAAGATTAGTAGAGACTGAGCAGAGAAGTAAATCTAATACAAAAAGATTAGATAAGTTGGAATTGAAAGTTGATGATATTCATAATCTTGCTTTATCTGTTCAGGCAATGGCTACGGAAATGAAAGCAATGCGAGAAGATATGACAAATATAGACAATCGAGTATTAGCAATCGAAGCTAAGCCCAGCAAAAAATTAGATTCTATTTGGGGATTTGTAGTGTCGGCTTTTGTGGGTGGAGTTATAGCATTTATATTTGTAAAATTAGGAATGAAATAGGAGGTGATTTAGATGGAATTAAGTACATTAATAAGTTTGGTAACAATCATAGTTACATGGCTTTTAGGATATATTTCTAAAAGATCAACTTGGGTAAATAATAGAATTATTCCTATTCAAAACATTTTGATAGGATTAATAGTAGCAATTGTTGAATGGATTGTTACTAAAGATTTTAAAATAGCAATTGCTTTGAGTGGAATAATCGCGGGAGGTACTTACGATGTATTTCATAATTTAGAAAAAATAGTAAAAGGAGAGTAGATAATATGGTAAATATAATAAAAAAATTAGTTCCAGAAAGTAAGTATGGAATAAAATGCCCTTATAGTATGACACCGACAAGAATAGTAGTTCATAACACCGCTAACGATGCTACTGCAAGAAATGAGATAGCATATATGACAAATAATAACTATGAAACTTCGTTTCATTATGCAGTAGATGATAAAGAAATAGTGCAGGGACTACCACTTGATAGAAATGGTTGGCACAGTTCGGATGGAAATGGCAAAGGAAATAGAGAGGGTATAGCAATAGAAATTTGTTATTCTAAATCAGGCGGAGATAGATTTATCAAAGCCGAAGAAAATGCTGTTGATCTAATCGTTTATTTATTAAAGAAATATAATTGGGGAATTGATAGAGTAACTAAACATCAAGATTATTGTGGCAAATATTGTCCTCATAGAACATTAGATATGGGTTGGAACAGATTTATTAACATGATAAAGGCTAAACTAGAAGATAATTCACAAATATCAACCAATGTCGTTAATTGTTACTATAAAGTAAGAACTCAAAAACATCAATGGTTACCAGAAGTTAAGAATTTAGATGATTATGCAGGCTATGAAAACAGTCCTATTACTGGGCTTGCCATTAAGGTAGATAAAGGATCTATTAGGTACAGAGTACATCTTAAAGGAAAAGGCTGGTTGCCATTTGTTACTGGTTATGATATTAATGACTTTAACAATGGTTTTGCTGGTGATATAGTTAATATTATTGACTGTGTAGAATGTTACTACTATACTCCTAATAATATAAGACCATACAAAAAAGCTAAATATAAAGTCAATGACTATCCTTATCAATATGACAATGAAAAGAAAAATGGACAAGATGGTTATGCTGGTGTATATGGAGTAACTGCTACAAAATTTCAGATTATTATAGAATAAAATAAAAGAGGAATTGGATTAATGGTCTTTTTCCTCTTTTTTTAATTTTCCTCTTTTTAGATAATCGAATGCTATTCTAACAAAATCAGATCCAGATAAATTGTGCTTTTTGAGTTCTTTATCAAGATTTTCCTTTTCTTCTTTTTTTAACTCTACTTTGAATTGTTTATAATTTTCTTTTTTCCAATCTTTGATGTATTCTTTTTGATTAAAATCACTCATTTTATCCCTCCTAATATTATTTTACTACATTTAGTACTAAAAATCAAGAAAAAGTATTGACATATAGTACTAAATGTGATATAATTAATATGTAAGATAAAGAAAGAATCTTACAGAAAGGAGAAGTAATGAACGATACAAAGAAAAAGCCAATTCGTAATTTAACTTTAGCTGAGTGTTACGAATTAGCAAATCAAGGCTATATCTTTATTAAATATAAAAATATAGTTATTGTAGGAAAGGAGTAAAATCCTTTTCCTACTAAAATTATATAATAGTTCGTTACAAATGTCAAATGAAAAAGATAATTAAAGGGGTAAAATTGGTTATAGCAATTTATAAAAATTCAGCCTAAATATTGTCCAATAGGTGCTGCTAATGATCCAACAGGATTAAATAAATATTGGTTAAGTGGTACTCAAAAGAAATATAATGAATTAATAGGAAAATAGATGAATTTTTACATCTTATTTACATCTTAAAAAAATATAAAACAATATTATTAAATATCTATTTTAACTCCATTTTATTATAAAATATAAGGTAATATTATAAAATATAATTAAATAATCTATATCTTTATTTTCTCATCACCTGCTCCA
>ULNA01039326.1_pt1 | contig 31802 bp, 20 predicted proteins | sample 1951801 | NCBI WGS metagenome assembly ULNA01 (sample SAMEA4835565, study PRJEB28245) | human gut metagenome | biome: gut microbiome; material: fecal sample | place: Denmark | collected 2008
GTTCCGGTATGTATTCGCACACTTTGCGAACGCGGGGATATCACTCTCCTCCGCTTCTTCGATCCAATCAGAAAACAACTTCTTCTGCTTATCCGGATCGTTCTCACTCAGGATCGCGTAGAGCTGTTCCTTCAGAAAATAAGCGGTGGAAAGCGTCGGAGAGATATCCAACATAATAAAAACCTGCTGCCGTTGCTCCGGCTTCAGCTTGTCCATATGCTTCAGCAAAAGATGTCTTGACTTCTTGAAATAGATGCGGTACTGCTTGGAAAACTGCTTCTGTACCTCTTTTCTGACTGCCTCAAAAGCCCAGATCGCCTGCCTGATCCAATGGTATTTGTCTATGACATAGGTGGCATTCGGGAAGTAGCAGGCGGCAATTTCGGCATATGGTTTATACATATCGCTGACGAAGTATTTGACGCCGGAACGATCATATTTCTTGAAATAATCGCATAGATCATGCTCATACCGCGTTTTCATGATGTCTATGACCTGCTTTTTGCCGAGATCGGTCAGTATCCCATGAAATTTCTCTCCGCCACTGTTGCCTTTGAACTCATCGATCCCGAGCACCTCCGGGAGCTGCACCGGTTTGCTATACCGTACGTTGCGGAAAAAGCGGATGACGGTGGGGACGGACAGTCGAAACTCGCGGGTGACCGAGGAATAGGAACGGCAGTCCCGAAGCCGGTCGATCAGGGCAAGGATGGTTCGTTGGGTCATGCGCTGGTATTTCGGAAGGAAGCTGTTCGGCTCTGCGAAGCTTTTACCACATGAGCAGGCGTACCGGCGTTTGCGCAAAACAAGGACGACAGGCTTTTCGAAGGCGGAAAGCTCCTTGATGCGTTGCATACGGTAATCGTGGACCTTTATCCGTCAGCTTCCCGCAAACGGGGCAAACACACTGTTTTCGCGGTTGCTCAATAAAGATCTCATAATTTTCTTTTGTGTCATTGACCTTTTTGATCGAAACCTCTTGCAATCCGAGTAACTTTTCTGTATAATAAGAATTGAGCATATCTGATACCTCTGATCTTGTTGGTGTGGTAACTTACATTATATCAGATTTTTTCAGATATGCTCATTCTTTTTTTATTTTTTTCTTTGCCTATCTGCAGGAACCCCAACTTTTATTATAGAGCCCATTATATTGATATTATAATCAATAATATCGCTCCAGAAGGGTATCCGGTTATTCATGGGGATAGATATCGCTCCTTTTCCCCCAAAAAATTCTCGATTGAAGTAATCTGATAAATTACAACCATAATATATTATGTCACTACCGACAACGGAAATGACCGGGGGATCATCCTCTCCATCAATTATTGGTAAGTAACGGTGCGAATATATGGGAATAAGCTTCGGAGCTTGTGATGACAACTCGTCAAACACCTCAAGCGCTTTGTCTTCCTCATCCGGACGCGCCCCCCAAGTGGCTATCCAAAAGCCGTCTTTGACACTGCGCTTTAGATTATATAGAGGCGCATCTATTCGACGTTTGATTTCTGCTGTATTTAACTCACTAAAATCAGTCCAATTAGGGAACCCATAACTGCAATTAAAAGTGCAGGGAATACCGAGCTCATAAAATTTACTTAACGCCCGAGGAAAAGTTATGTCGTAAGTTTTTTTCACAAGTTCTATATCCTGATTTGTAATTCCGGGGAGTACAATGTGACCGGTCTGTCTTAACGATTGGATAATTGAATAAAAATCAAGCATCAGTCTTACTCCTAAATATTACTTTATTCTATACCAGGACTTATAATGTCGTTCAAACTATCTCCGCGTCCGCTCCCGCGCGGGACATGCCCACGCCCTCGCGTTCGAAGAAGTATTTGACCCTGTGCGATGCAACGCTCTGGACCATCCCGAGCAGCAGATACACCGCAAACGTCGATGAACCGCCGCCGCTGATGAGCGGGAGCGTAATGCCGACGACGGGAAGCATTGCAAGGCACATCCCCACATTCTCCATCGTCTGTATCACTATAAAGGCGGCAACGCCGGCGCAGATGAACGAGCCCGCGTCCTTGCGCGCCGTGCGTGCGATCATGAAAATGCGCACAACAAGCACCGCCATGGTAATTATCACTATCGCGCCGCCGAGAAGCCCGAACATCTCGCAGACCGTGGAGAAGGAAAAGTCGCTTTCGGCTGAATAAAGCGTGCGGTAATTTTCGGCGCCCGAAAAACCGCGCCCGAAAAATCCGCCGCTTGCCACGCAGGTCCTCCCCTGAAGCGGCTGCATTCCCTTGCCGAGCGGATCGCCCTCGGGGTTGAAGCCGTATATTATGCGTTCCTGCTGATACTGATGCAGCTTTGGCCAGACATACGGAGTGGCAATAAACAGCGCGCCGAGCACGCCGATGAAATAAAACGCGCTGAGTCCCGCGCAGTAGAGCATTACAGCCACTGCGCCGCAGAAAACGAGCGTAACGCCGAGGTCGCCCGACTTCAGCAGCAGAAGCAGTATCACACTGGCATGCGCGCCGAGTCCGGCAAGCACCCATATCTTGTTGATATCCTTTTTTACAAGGTCAAGATGCTTTGCAAAGGTGACGATAAACGTCGTTTTTACAAACTCCGACGGCTGTATCGTCATGAATTTGAGGTCGATCCAGCTTCGGTTCTCGCCGACGGCGATGCCGAATTTCAGCGTATACGCAAGTATGCCAACCGAAAACACCGCGCACGGGATCCACAGCTTTCTAAGCACCACCTCATAATCGATCATAGAGATTATGACCATTGCGATCACGCCGATGACCGTCGCGCCGACCTGCATGACGAAAAGACGCGTGCCGTTTTTGAGATAGTGCCTGCCGCCGAAGAGCATGAGGCAGCTCACGCTTGAAAGTATAAGCGCACATATCAGTACAACAGGGTCGATGCGCCGCAGCTTTTCGCTGAACGGCGTTGAATACGCCTTCATGGGCATGGTGAGGTGCCTCCTTTCTCCGGTCTGTCACGGGCGATCTGTATCAGTACTGTCTGCCCCAGACTACCATATGCTTGGCGGGCTTGCCGCAGCACACGCAAACGTCGGAGATATGCTCCTCGTCAAAGGGTATGCAGCGGGATTTGACTCCGCCGGTATCGTTCTTTATCTTGTCCTCACACTCGGAATCTCCGCACCACATGGCTTTGATGAAGCCGGACTTGTTCGCGGCGATGTCAAGGAACTCTTCATAGTTATGAGCGACCGAGGTGCGCGCCGCAAGGTTGTCGGCAGCGCGGCGGTAGAGCTCGTCGTGAACATTGCGGAGCGCATCGGCAACAGCCTCTTCGATGTTGTCAAGCGACACAACGGTCTTTTCGCGGCTCACGCGGGATACCAGCACGCAGGTGCCTGCCTCGATGTCGCGCGGACCGAGCTCCAGACGGAGCGGCACGCCCTTCATCTCGTACTGAGAATACTTCCATCCGGCAGAGTTGTCGCTGTCGTCAAGCTTTACGCGGAATTTTTCCGCAATGCGATCGCGCAGAGCCGACGCAGCCTCAAGCACGCCTTCCTTGTGCTGTGCTACGGGGATGATGGCGACCTGTATCGGCGCAACGGCAGGCGGCAGGATGAGCCCGTTATCGTCGCCGTGGCACATGATGATAGCGCCTATCATACGCGTGGAGGCGCCCCATGAGGTCTGGTGCGGGTATTTCACGGTATTGTCACGCGCAGTGTATGTGATGTCGAACGCACGGGCAAAGCCGTCGCCGAAATAGTGCGATGTGCCGCCCTGGAGCGCAAAGCCGTTGTGCATCATAGGCTCGACGGTGTAGGTCTCCTCGGCGCCCGCGAACTTTTCCTTTTCGGTCTTGCGTCCGCTCACGACGGGAATGGCAAGCGATTTCTCGTAAAAGTCAACATAGACCTGAAGCATACGGCGGGTCTCCTCGCGCGCCTCCTCCTCGGTCTCGTGCATGGTGTGTCCCTCCTGCCAGAGGAATTCGGATGTGCGGAGGAAAGGACGTGTGGTCTTTTCCCAACGCACGACATTGCACCACTGGTTATAGAGCTTCGGCAGGTCGCGGTATGAATGTATCACATTACGGTAGTGCTCGCAAAAGAGCGTTTCGGACGTGGGGCGCACGCAAAGACGCTCGGGCAGCGTATTCTGACCGCCGACCGTGACCCACGCGCACTCAGGGGCAAAGCCAGCAACATGATCCTTTTCGCGCTGCAGGAGCGATTCGGGAATGAACATGGGCATATAGACGTTTTCGTGACCGAGCTTTTTAAACTCGGCATCCATGATGCGCTGAATGTTCTCCCATATAGCGTAGCCGTAAGGGCGTATTACCATACACCCCTTAACGCCCGAATAATCGGCAAGCTCCGCCTTTTTTACGACGTCGGTATACCACTGCGCAAAATCAACGTCCATCGACGTGATCTGCTCGACCATTTTCTTGTTTTTGTCAGCCATGATGATTGCAAGATCCTTTCCTGAACGACCTGTTTGAAATTTCAATATAATAGATATATTATAAAACATCCGACGCCTGATGTCAAGCGTCGGATGAATATTTCGGCGGTTTTTGCGGTCACGCGTTATCCGCAGCGGCGGGAGCGTTCAGAATATTCATGAATTCCTCGCCCGTGATCGTTTCGTGCTCGTAAAGATACTTCGCCAGCTCCTCGAGCTTTCCGCGGTTCGACGTGATTATATCCTTCGCACGCGCGTATTCCTTCTTTACAAGCTCCACGACCTTGCGGTCGATCTCGGTCTGTGTCTCGGGCGAGCACGCAAGCGTCGCGTCGCCGCCGAGATACTGATTCGTAACGGTCTCAAGCGCGACCATACCGAAATCGTCGCTCATGCCGTAGCGGGTTATCATTGCACGGGCAAGACGTGTCGCCTGCTCGATATCGTTCGAAGCACCGGTAGATACAGACCCCACAGCAACCTCCTCGGCGACTCTGCCGCCCGTGAGCGTTGCGATCTTGTTTTCTATCTCTTCCTTGCTCATCAGGTAATGGTTGCCCTCTTCGACCTGCATGGTGTAGCCGAGAGCGCCCGACGTGCGCGGAACAATGGTTATCTTCTGCACCGGCGCGGAGTTGGTCTGCTTTGCGGCGACGAGCGCATGTCCTATCTCGTGATAGGAAACGATCATCTTCTCCTTGTCGGTGAGGATGGCGTTCTTCTTCTGATACCCGGCGATAACGACCTCGATGCTCTCCTCCATATCTTCCTGCGACGCGGCTTTTCTGCCCGCGCGGATAGCATGCAGCGCCGCCTCGTTGACGATATTGGCAAGCTCGGCGCCCGAAGCACCCGACGCCATGCGCGCAATGTGAGAATAGTCGATACCCGGCTCGGTCTTTATCTTCTTTGCGTGGACACGAAGTATCTCCTCTCTGCCCTTGAGATCCGGCAGTTCGACGGGCACGCGGCGGTCAAAGCGTCCGGGGCGCGTAAGAGCGGGGTCGAGCACCTCGGGGCGGTTGGTCGCGGCAAGAATGATAACGCCGGCGTTGCCCTCAAAGCCGTCCATTTCGGTGAGCAGCTGGTTGAGCGTCTGCTCGCGCTCGTCGTTGCCACCTATCCTGCCGTCGCGCTTCTGACCTATCGCGTCTATCTCGTCGATAAACACGATGCAGGGGGCTTTTTCCTTTGCCTGACTGAACAGGTCGCGCACCTTTGATGCGCCCATACCGACGAACATTTCAACGAATTCAGAGCCCGACATTGAGAAGAACGGAACGTTCGCCTCGCCCGCAACGGCTTTGGCAAGCATCGTCTTACCGGTCCCGGGAGGGCCGACGAGCAGAATGCCCTTGGGCATTGACGCACCTATCTCTTCATACTGCTTCGGGTCGTGCAGATAGTGAACGATCTCGGCAAGATTTTCCTTTGCCTCGTCCTCACCCGCAACATCCGAGAATTTGATGCCGTTCGAGGACTTGACATACACCTTGGCGTTGCTCTTGCCCATGTTGAACATCATGGAGTTTCCGCCGCCGGCTTTTTTCATTATCTGCCTTGTGATCAACTGCCCGACGATGACCATCATCGCTATCGGGAGCAGCCACGAGACGATAAAGGACACGAGCGGAGAGGTCTCTTCGATTATCTCACCGCTGAAGCTGATGCCCTTTTCGATAAGAGTGTTCCTCAGCTCGTCCTCGGTGCCGACCTTGCCGGTCTTGTATATCTTCTTGGCATCCTTTGATGTAAACAGTATACGGTTATCCTGTATTTCGACCTGACCGATATCTCCGCTCTCCACCATGCTCCAGAAGGTGTTGTAATCTACCTCCTTAATCTGGTGCTGTGCGATCTCCGGCGTTACGAAAATGTTGATGAACAGGATGACCGCGAGAAATATGCAATAGTAGAATATAAGCGGTCTTTTAGGCTTTTTGAACTCATTCATGATTCGTAATGTCCTTTCAGCTTTATTCATTTATATTATAAATGCCCGCGGTGAAGGTATTCGCACGGACATCTGAAATAAATGTGAATTTTGTGTCAAATAAGTTCGACTCATGCACACAAATACGCCATGCGGCGACCGCACGGGCGCCGCATGGCGTATTATAAGACAGATCAGCCGAGCCAGATACCGACCTTTGCAAAATCGACAAGGCAAACCTTGGTGCTGTCCGTCGGGTCAAGATTCACCTTGTAGCTGTAGACCACCACAGGAGCTCCGTTATCGTCAAGCATCAGATAACGTGAGATAAGCTCCTTCGACTCCATACGCACAGGCTGACCTTCAGCACCGTACATTGCCGTCAGCTTTTCGTCCGCCATGGAATCAAGCCGCGCCGTATCAACATTCTCCGATATCGCAGCAGAGATCCCCACGACACCCGGAGTCGTTACCCACCACACTCTGCCATCGGGGAAAACTCTGACTTGAGTAAGATCGGAAGCACGTATACCGGAGATCACAGAGTAAAAATACACCTCATACCAACCGCAATATGTAACACCGGCAACGGTCTCCTCGCGGAAGTTGATAGCATGATCGTTGTAATAATCCATATCGGTATACTGCGCCGCCGCCGCGCGTGCTATCTCCACCAGTCTCTCCTCGGGGAGCGTCTCCATCTCAGGTGAGGCTTCATTGTATTTTTCATCATTCGGATACATCGAATAGCCGATGATCCTCGACGAACTTCCGTGCGCAAACATTACCGTTATTATCTCGCCTGCCTCGCTTTTTCCGCGGTATACATCTTCCTCGCCCGAAGATATCGAACGAACAGTTTGTGACCCGGTATATGTCACAGCATATGTCTTGCCGTCAATGCTGACCTCGCGCTCCTGCGGCTCAGTCTCATACGTTTTGGTGGACAACGCGCTGAGTGTGCGCAGCGCCTGAATATCGTTCGCGTCTCCGCTTTTCAGCTCCTGAGCTATTGCCCTTACGTCGTCAGAGCCTCCGCCGTGCGATGCTGTTCGTACAGGCTCGGACGGCAGTCGCTGAGCAGAACAACTGCAAAGCAAGGCAACGACTGCGATAACGCAGCAAAGAATACGTATTTTTTTCATGCAGTGTAGCATTTCCATTCTCCTTTCGTTCAAGCGGAAGTTGTTAGATATACAATATTTGAACTGTTAAAATTACATTGTGAATAATCAATTCCTATAAGAGCACTGCGAATATCACTTTCTGTAATTTCTCCGACTGTGTAAGCCGAGTACACAAGTCTATCCATAAACTGCCGTATCCATAAGTTCGCGGAACCGCAGTCGATCGAAACATTAAATCCTATTGTATTCTTTGCACCATTATTATATGTAGCTCTTACAATATTGTCAGCATATGCTCCTCCTTCACCCGCCAGACAGCACATATAAAGTACCAGTTCGGTGTTTGAAAACTCTCGAGACATAGTTGCATTTATAGTATCTGTGGTCAGGCAATGAGAATACATATTATTATCTCCAAACCATATTATCGCCTTCTCTCCGTGTCCTCTGAATATAAAAACTTTTGAATTCATAATGTCAGACAGGACCTCATCATCACTGTCAACAGCCTCTTTTTTACTTATTATTGAACCCGAACCATATATCCCACGCAAGCACGTAGCGGCATTTGACATATATGATGTATGGTCATGTTCATCACTCGAAGGAATTCCGATCAATGTTGCACAGACATCATCCTCAGACGAAACGGCAACGTCTGCATACCCGGTTATGCGTGAGTTTACGGTGCTTACAGCCTTGACACGCGAAGGACCAACTGAAGTTCCTGTAAGATACCCTGCGGAAGTCACTGAAATTCCACTATACCCACTTGCAATCGAATATGTTACCGATTGGCTCAGTGAAGTCCTCGAAAACACACCTGCCTGAAGTCTCTTAGTTGATCCAGCCTTTACACCGAAATCACCGTAAATGATTATCCCCTCAAGTTCTTCTTCCTGTTCGTCGTCCAAGCGCTCGAACAGCCACCCTGTTGCGCCGGAAACCTCATAATCACAAGTGTATACAGTACCGGCACTGTTGGCACACAAAGTCTTATCTTCATTGTTCATCTGACATAAAGTATATACTTCGGAATCAAGCCAATCCTCCGGCTGCGACACAGCCCATCTCGAAGTATAAATAGTGCTTATCGAAGCACCCACGTTGTATATTTGCACTGATACACCATCATCCGCCAAATCCAACGCCATGTTTACCTTATGCAACGGACGTATCGAATATTGGTTACCGGAAATATGAGACACCCACCACAAAGCATTTTTCTCATATTTGGTCACTTGATAGTATCTTCTGCTATCCGCAACACATCTCACCTCGCTAAAATCACCAATACAGAAGTCTGGAACAGTTAAATATTCGTGCTTCAGGATGTTGCGTATTCTGTATACACCTTCTTCAAGTATCAATTCATCATCAGAACTTTGCATTTCAACAGTATTTTGCTCAGTATTGCTGATCTGCTCTGCATCTATTGCACCTACGTGCAAAGCACCGAGCCATATACAAGTAAAAACACTCAAAAGAACAACCAAAAAACCTACGAGTACAATTTTCCGCTTCATTTTCTTACCTCCGTATTTTTGAGTTTTGCTCTGCTGCGATGCCTTGCGTTATTCAATGTCATATTATGATGTAAAGGCTACAAACGTTATTTGCCGATCCGATCTATATCGCCGCTCCTTTTCGTCCGATTTCTGTATTACGCTCCGATATATAAACAGGGCATCGTTACACAAGTCGGCAAAACTCCTCTGTTATTATATCAACTTATTTTGCCATTGTCAACACCATGGTATTATTTTTTTAATTTTATTATGACAATATTATAACTTGTGAACAACGAGTGCGGCATAACAAAAAATAGGGGCAGAAAACTCAAAAATAAGTTTTCCACCCCGTATTTTTATTTCAGCATTTCGCCGACGATCTTCCATATCCGCTCACAGGATGCGGCGGACAGCGCCTCGTCGGGCGTGTGTATCCCTTTCATATCGGGACCTATCGAGATCATATCCAGCTTCGGCAAATGCGAGCGGATTATCCCGCACTCAAGCCCGGCGTGAATGACCGTCACCTTCGGCTCGTAGCCGAGCACGCGTGCCGCCGCCTTGAGGTATTTGTTTCTCAGCGGCGAGCGCTGTGCATAATTCCAACCGGGATAACGGCTGTAATGCACGGTCTTGGCGCCTATAACGGCTGCAAGCGCGTCGAGCGAATCGGTGGAGGCATCAAGCTGCGATTCCACGGGCGAGCGGGACGAGAACACGAACGTCACGCCGCTCTCATCCGTTTTCACGATCCCGAGGTTGCGCGAAAAGCCCACAAGCCCCTCGACATCGCGGCTCATCTCGATAACACCGTTCTGAACGGTCCCCATTACCGCAAGCACGCGGCGCGTCGTTTCCGCCGTCATCATTTTATCGGGCGCATCCGCAGCCACCGAGCAGCCGACGGTAAGACCCGCATCCTCGGCGCGCAGCTCGGCGCGCACACGCTCGGTCTCGCGCAGCACCGCACGCGCGGCACGGTCGGCATCGGCGACCGATATCACAGCAAAAGCCTCGCGCGGGATGGCATTGTCCTTGCCGCCGCCGCGAACGGTGACGAGATTCACGCGCATTTTTTTGCCGACGGCGATAAGCAGCCGTCCCATGAGCTTTATTGCGTTTGTCCTGCCGCAGTTGATGTTTTCTCCCGAATGTCCGCCGCAAAGCCCGGTGATGCTTATCTCAAGCGCCTCTCCGCGCATCTCCTGCGTCTTTACGGGAACTGTCATATCGCTGCGCACGCCTCCGGCACAGCCGACAGTGACCGAATCCTCCGCCTCGCTGTCGAGGTTTATCATACTCTTTGCGGTAACGTTTGAATAGTCAAAGCTGCCCGCACCGAGAAGACCTACCTCCTCGTCGGTCGTAAACAGGCATTCGACCGTGGGGTGTGTGGCAAGCTGACCGTCGATGACGGCAAGCATCATGGCAACAGCGGCGCCGTCGTCGCCGCCGAGCGTTGTACCGTCGGCGCGAAGCCAGCCGTCCTCAACGCGTATGCTGATACCGTCGCGCAGAAAATCGTGCGCGACGCCTTCTTTTTTCTCGCATACCATGTCCATATGCCCCTGAAGCATGACCGCAGCCTCATGCTCGCGTCCCGCAGTGGCGGGAACACGCACGAAAACATTGTTGCTGCCGTCGCGCAGGCAAAAGCACTTGCGGTCAGAGGCAAATTTTTCGATCCACTTTGCCACCGCCTCTTCGTTTCCCGATCCGCGCGGTATCGCGGATATTTCTTCAAAAAGCTCAAGCACGCGGCGCGGCTCAAGTCCTTCGGTCACATATTTCATATCAGTCATTCCTTTCGGTAATCAGATTCACATCGTCACAGGCGCTGCTGCCTTGCGCGCGCAAGATTCACCGCGCCCTCGGTAAGCGCCTCAACATTGTCAAGGGACATTCCCGTTCCTATCGCAACGCACTGCACCGGATTTTTTGCGACGCGCGTGCGGATGCCCGTCATGTCGGTGAGGAGACGGTCAAAGCCGTAAAGCAGCGAACCGCCGCCCGTCATAACGATTCCGTTGTGCAATATGTCGCCCACAAGCTCGGGCGGAGTGCGCTCGATGACAACGCAAATGCTTTCGATGATCGCCGATATCGGCTCATACATCGCTTCAAGCATCTCGCGCGACGAGAGAGTTATTACCTTCGGCAGCCCCTGTGAAAGGCACCTGCCCTTGACCTCCATCGTTTTCGGCACATCGTGACGATAAACGGCGCCGATACGGATCTTTATGCTCTCCGCCGTGCGCTCGCCTATCAGAACATTGTATTTGCGCCTGACATAGCGCATTATCGCCTCATCGAATTTGTCTCCGGCGATCTTTATCGACTCTGACACCACAACGCCGCCGAGTGAAATAACGGCGATATCCGTCGTGCCGCCGCCGATATCGACGACCATATTGCCGTTCGGTGCGGAAATATCTATGCCCGCGCCGATAGCTGCCGCGACAGGCTCCTCTATAAGATACGCCGACCGCGCGCCGACCTGCTTTGCGGCGTCAACAACGGCTCTTTCCTCGACCTCCGTTATGCCGGAGGGTATGCAGATGACCACGCGGCGCGGAGCGATAAGCGAACCGCAGGCGGCGTGTATGAAATGCTGGAGCATCTTCAGCGTAACGTCGTACTGGCTTATAACACCGTCGCGCAGCGGGCGGACCGCCAGAATGTTCTCGGGCGTTCTGCCGAGCATCATCTGCGCTTTTCTGCCGACCTCAAGTATCTTGCCCGTGTCGGCTTCGAGCGCGACGACCGAGGGCTCGGTCAGCACTATGCCCTTGCCGCTGACATATACAAGCACCGTCGCCGTACCGAGGTCGATCCCTATATCCTTTCTGAGTGAGAAATCAAACATTTATAACAAGTCCGTTCATTTATTTATCTATATTATGCCCGCTTTGTATGCAGAGATATTGACACATAGTAATTATATAATACATCGGGGCAAAATGCAACCGTTTTCGATAATTTTAATAGAAATATAATGTATGGAACGATCCGAAAAAAATGCGGGCGGGCGCTGCTGCGGCGCCTCAGCCCGTAATTCCGGCGGCGATACTGACAACGGGATACGACCGCATCAGCCCCTTTTTGCCGTGTATGCAACGGCGGCACAAAAGACTTCGGCTCCTGCCGCGCGCAGCAGCCCGACGCACGCCGCGGCAGTGGCTCCCGTTGTCACAAGATCGTCGACCATAAGCACAGTCATTCCGTCAAGGGACGTGGCTGCTCCCTCCTTTGAAAGCGAAAACAGCTTTTTTACGTTGGCGTCGCGCTCGTCGGCGCTCAGATTTTTCTGCTCGGAGGAACCGCTCTTGCGCGATATCAGGCGAACGCACGGTGCGCCGAGCTTTTCGGCAAGCGCCTCGGCAAGCAGACGCGCCTGGTCGTGCCCGTCGGCAAGTATCTTGCCGGGATCGCGCGGCACATATGTGACGATAAGGTGCGAGCGGTCAACGCCCTGCCCGTCGAGCAGCTCGCCCGCCGGAACAGCCAACAGCCCCGCAAGAAAAGCGGCGCATTCGCGGTCGCGCACGTGCTTTTGCCGCCAGATCACACGATTGAGCGGGCAGTCTGCCTCAGACGCGTCATATGACGCAAGCTTTGCAAGAAATTCGCACCCCGCATCGCGCAGCCGCGGCGGAGCACAGTAGCATTCAAAGCGCGGCGAGCCGCAGTCGGGGCATTTTTCAGCCAGCTTGCGCTGAAATTTTGCCGCGCACGCGGCACAAAGCAGCTCGTCGCCCGCTCCGCGATCGCCGCATGAAATGCACACCTCGCCCCACAGAATGCGTCGCAGCCGCTTCATAAAACGCACGCGCAGCGGGCTGCCGTCTTCTTTTTTTGCCATCACGAACCTCCCGCAGCGGCAAGCCTGCGGCAAAGCCCTGTGTATCGCAGCATCTGCCGCTTGTTTTCGACCATCGTCTGAACGATGTCCCGTCTGCCGACGAGAATGACCATCCTCTGCGCACGCGTGACCGCAGTGTAGAACAGATTGCGCGTCAGCAGCATTTCGGGCGCACCGTACATCGGGATTATCACTATCGGATATTCGCTTCCCTGGCTCTTATGCACGGTTATGGCATATGCAAGCTCAAGATCGTCGAGCGATGAGAATGAATAATCGACTATGCGGTCGTCAAAATTCACCGTCATGCTCTGCGACGAGGGATTGATCGACTCTATAACTCCGATATCGCCGTTGAATATACCCATTCCCTCTTTACCGCCGCGCTCCCACTCAAGCTCGTAGTTGTTGCGCATCTGCATCACCTTGTCGCCCGTGCGGAATATGATATCACGGAAGCGCAGCTCGCGTTTTTTTCCGTCTCCGGGGTTGAGCGAGCGCTGAAGCAGCGAATTGAGATTGGAAGTTCCGCCCGCACCGCGCCGCGAGGGGGTTATAACCTGTATGCCAGCGGCTGCTTCGGCGCCGTATGCGGCGGGGAGGCGATTGGCGCAAAGATCTGCGACGGTTGCGGCTATTTCGGCGTCGCTGCTGCGCGGAAGAAAGAAAAAGTCGCGGTCCTTTACATCGAGCACCGGCATCTCGCCGCGATCGATCGCATGCGCGTTTGTTACTATCAGCGATCGCTGCGCCTGACGGAATATTTCGGTCAGGCAAACGGTGGCAAACACGCCCGAATCGATGATGTCGTGCAGCACATTACCCGCACCGACGGACGGAAGCTGGTCTGAGTCACCGATGATTATCAGCCGCGCACCGGGCTTTATCGCCCGCAGCAGCGCCGCCGTGAGCGCAGAATCGAGCATCGATGCCTCGTCGATGATTATGACGTGTTCGTCGAGCAGATCCTTCTCACAGCGCCTGAAGGAGAGCCTGCGCCCGATAACACTGCCGTTTTCCTCGGTGCCGTCGTATTCCGCTTCGAGCAGACGATGGACCGTCCGCGCCTCGTGCGATGTGGCCTCCGACAAACGCTTTGCAGCTCGTCCCGTCGGCGCCGCAAGCGCCGCGTCGAGCCCCATGCTGTCAAATATATCGAGCAGCGCATGAACAACGGTGGTCTTTCCCGTTCCGGGACCGCCGGTCAGCACCATAACACCGTGGATCAGCGCATCCGCGATAGCACGCCGCTGAGCGTCGGCATATCTGATCCCGCGTGTCATTTCTTCTTTATTTATGAAACCGTCAATGTCCCCCGCGTCTATCGGAATACATTTACGGTCAAGCAGGCAAAGCTTTTTTGCAATATATTTTTCGTCGGCATAGGCGGTCTCGTCGTATATCATCCGCCGTTCGCCGTCACGCTCCGCCACAAGCTCGCCGCGCCCGACAAGCACGCTCACAGCCTCGGCTGCAGCGCTTTCGGGAACACCGAGAAGGCTCGCCGCTGTCGCAGTGAGCTTGTCCTCTGGCAGGCAGACATGACCGTTCTGCGCCGCATTTGCTGTGAGAACGTGCCTGACCCCGCATTCGACGCGCTCCGGCGAATCCTGCGGGCAGCCGAGCGAACGCGCCAGCGCGTCCGCTTTATCAAAACCGATTCCCTGCACCTCTCCGCAGAGCGAATACGGATTCTTCTTTGCGGTCTCCACCGAATCGGAGCCGAAACGCTTGTATATGCGCATCGTAAGTTCGGGACCGAAATAATCGCGGAAGAACATGACCGTCCCGCGCATATCCGACTGTTTTTTAAAGCTTTCGGATATCTCCCGGGCCCGTTTTGCCGTTATGCCCGGCACCTCGGCCAGCCAGTCGGGATGATTTTCGATCACGTCAAAGGTATCCTCGCCGAACTGTGCCACGATCTTGTGCGCGGTCTTGAGTCTTATCCCCCTGACGGCGCCCGACGCCAGATAACGCTCTATCGCCGCCACGTCGGAGGGCAGCTCGCGCTCGTATTCCGAAACGCGGAACTGCCTGCCGTAGCGGGCGTTTTGCTCCCATTTCCCGCGAAGGCGCACAAGGTCGCCCTCGGTCACGTCTGGCATGACTCCGAGCGCGGTATAAAGCCCACCGTCGTCACCCTCAAGTGCAAGAATGACAAAACCCGTGTCCTCGCGCACGTATATAAGCTCCTCGACGGTTCCGTTGAGGGTATTGCTTTCTTTTTCGCCCGGAAGACGCGCGTCGGAGCGTCCGTAGGCTTCTTCAAATATGCTTTTCGGAGTCATTGCTCCCCGCGTCCCCTTTTCGTTTTATTTATGAGCCTCCGTCTTTTCGGCTACGATATCAGCCGACGGGCACAGCCTGTGCACACGCGCCGAAAGCGCCGTGTCCCCCTCGGGAATCAACACGATCAGCCTCCTGCGGTGCTGCCACGAGGCGCGCGCTTCGTCAAGCAGAACGCTTATAAGCTCATCATCCTCGCTCCCATCCAGTCTCACCGCCGCGCTCGGCGAAAAGCGCCGCGGTATAAAAATACGCTCGGACAGAAGCTTCAGAGCACAATACCCGCCGAAAACGGCGAGTATTGCGATCATTATATCAAAAAATGTCTTCATTTGTCTCCTCCGCCGCATGTATTCATTATCATTATATGCTGCGGGGGAGATATTCTGACATTGCACGCCGCGGGTATTTTGCACCGTGCGGCGTATACGTGCGGATCCGATCTTTACTTCAGCGCCGCAACGAGACTGTCGGCGAGGTCGCGCTTCTCCCACGGGAGATCGAGATCCTCACGTCCCATATGACCGTATGCGGCGATCTGCGAGTAGATCGGGCGGCGCAGGTCGAACTTTTTGATTATCGCGGCGGGACGGAAGTCAAAGCACTTGCCGACCGCCTCGGCGATCTTTTCGTCGGGATATCTGCCGGTGCCGAAGGTATCGACAAGTATCGACACGGGGTGCGCAACGCCGATGGCATAGGCGACCTGTATCTCGCAGCGGTGCGCAAGCTCCGCCGCAACGATGTTCTTTGCGACATAGCGCGCGGCGTAGGATGCCGAACGGTCGACCTTTGTAGGATCCTTACCGGAGAACGCACCGCCGCCGTGACGGGCGTATCCGCCGTAGGTATCGACGATTATCTTTCTGCCGGTGAGCCCGCTGTCGCCCATAGGACCGCCGATAACAAATCTGCCGGTCGGGTTGACATAAATTTTCGTTTCACCGTCAAGCAGCCCGGCGGGAACGGTCGTCTTTATCACCTCGCGCTCGATATCGGCGCGGATGGTGTCAAGAGTCACGCTGTCGCTGTGCTGTGACGAAACAACTATCGTATCGACGCGGACGGGGCGGTCGCCGTCATACTCGACCGTGACCTGCGTCTTTCCGTCGGGACGCAGATAGGGGAGCGTACCGTTCTTTCTGACCTCGGTCAGCTTCATGGCAAGCTTGTGCGCCAGCGAAATAGGCAGCGGCATAAGCTCGGGCGTTTCGTCGCAGGCATAACCGAACATAAGTCCCTGGTCACCGGCGCCGGTGTCAAGTCCGTCGGATTCGCCGTTTTTGGCTTCGAGAGAGCGGTCAACGCCGAGCGCAATGTCGGGCGACTGCTCATGCACCGAGCTGATGACAGCGCAGCTATCGCAGTCAAAGCCGTATTTTGCGCGGTCATATCCGATCTTCTTCACGGTATCGCGCGCGACGTGCTGAAAATCGACATATCCCTTGGTAGTGATCTCGCCCATTATCATGATGAGCCCCGTCGTGCAGGTGACCTCGCACGCAACGCGCGACATCGGGTCCTGACGCAGCAGCTCGTCAAGCACCGCGTCCGAGATCTTGTCGCAAAGCTTGTCGGGGTGTCCCTCAGTCACAGATTCGGATGTGAAAAACCGTCTGTTTCCTATATTTTTCTCGTTCATTCTTGCATTACCTTTCCGTTTGCGATCGTATCAAAAGAAAAGCGGCCCGGACAGACCGAGCCGCATACTCTCATCTGTCAGGATTTAGCACCTTGCCTGAGGTAGGTTGCTGTGACATCAAAAGGCCTGTCCTTACGTCACTCTTGATAAGATCAATATTTTATTGATTATATTTTATCACACGAGATGTGCGTTGTCAACACTCTGCATATGAAAATGCGCATAAAATGCAGCTTCAACGCACGTCACGCAAATATTTTGAACGCGGCGACAATGCCGTATGAGGCAAGCGTCATGACGCAGCCTGCGATGAGCACGCCGATAAACGCCGAGAGAAGCGCCTTCCAGAACTTCATCTCGATAGTAGCGGCGACGAGCGAGCCTGTCCACGCGCCCGTTGCGGGGAGAGGTATGGCGACAAAGAGCGCCACGCCCCAAAAGGAATATCTCTCGATCTTTGCGCGGTTCTTTTCGGCTTTCCGGTTGACCCAGCCCGCGACCCTGGCAAAGAATTTCACCTTGGACGCCGCCATCCAGTCAAGGACCTTGCGCACGAAAAGCAGGATTATCGGCACCGGCACCATATTGCCTATAACGCTGATGATATAATTCTGCCACCACGGCAGCCCGAGCGCCGCCCCCATCGGAATGGCGCCGCGAAGCTCGATTATCGGTATCATAGAGCAGAAAAACACGCTCCAGTACGGTCCGACAGTCTCGGTAAAAAAGTTTTTTATGGCTTCGACCATTATGCTTTGTTCTCCTTTTCGGGGGAGTTCTTCCCCTTGAGTATCGGGGAAAGCTTTTTATAGACCGCAAATGTTATCACGGTGCTGACAAGGCACTTGACAAGCGTAAACGGGACATTGACGATGAGAAGCGCGCGCGGCAGCGTATTTGCAGCCGGTATTATCGCGCTGTAAAGACCTATTATCGTCTCCATCGGCATAAGACCGGCGTAAAACGGATAGGTTATGAAATAATTCACGGGGAAGCTGACCGCCGCCGAGACCACTGCCCCGACGATGCAGCCTATGAGCGCGCCGCGGCGCGTGTTGTCCTTGCCGTAAACAGCTCCCGCAGGCAGTACCATTGCCGCCCCGACAATGAAGTTGGCAAGCTCACCCACGCAAGCCGTACCGGAGAACGGCATGTGCAGGAGGTTTTTTATCAGTTCGACCGCCGCGCCCCATATCGGTCCGAGTGCAAATGCGGTGATGAGGGCAGGCAGATCGGAAAAATCAAATTTAAGAAATGACGGTGCGAACGGAGTTGAAAATTCAAGCAGCATCAATATGAACGATACCGCCGCCATGACCGCCGTTACGGTCAGTTTTCTGGCTGTGATCTTTTTTTCGTTTTTCATTTGTAATCCCTTCCGAACAAATAATGTGCGGAAAAAGAATACGGGCATATATTGCGGCGCCGCGCACCGGTGCCGCCATATGGCAGCCTTTATCTTTTCCCATCCGGACTGTGACCGTCGGCACAGGATCTTCCCCTGTTCAGCGCATTTATTGCGTTCGCGGGCTTTGAGCAAAAAGAACACGACCGGTCCTTCTTGCTTTTACCGCCGGTATGGAATTTCACCGATCCCCAAAGATTAAAATAATTATACAACTGTCGGACGCGCCGAAGCGCGCCCGACAGAAATGCCGAATCGATATTACTCGATGATCTCGGAAACAACACCGGAACCGACGGTTCTGCCGCCTTCACGGATAGCGAAGCGGAGACCCTTTTCGATTGCGATAGGAGTGATGAGCTCAACGGTGAAGGTGACATGGTCGCCGGGACGGCACATATCAACGCCTTCGGGAAGCTCGATAACACCGGTAACGTCGGTGGTTCTGAAATAGAACTGAGGTCTGTAACCGGAAACGAAGGGTTTCTTACGGCCGCCTTCTTTTTCGGTCAGAACGTAGACCTGACCCATGAACTTGGTGTGAGGATGAACGGTGCCGGGCTTGCAGAGAACCTGACCGCGCTCGATCTCGTCCTTGGCAACGCCGCGGAGCAGGCAGCCGATGTTATCGCCGGCTTCTGCCTGGGGCAGGAGCTTGTGGAACATCTCAACACCGGTCACAACGACGGTGCGGCGCTCGGTGGTAAGACCGATGATCTCAACGCTGTCGCCAACCTTAACAGTACCGCGCTCAACACGACCGGTAGCAACGGTTCCGCGTCCGGAGATGGAGAATACGTCCTCAACGGGCATAAGGAAGGGCAGGTCGGACTTGCGCTCGGGGGTGGGGATATACTCGTCAACAGCATCCATCAGTTCCTTGATAGGAGCGTATACGGGATCGTTGGGGTCGGTAGAGGGAGACTCAAGAGCCTCACGGGCAGAGCCGCGGATGATCGGGATCTCATCGCCCGGGAAATCGTACTCTGAGAGGAGGTCACGGACTTCCATCTCAACGAGGTCGAGAAGCTCGGGGTCATCAACGAGGTCGGTCTTGTTCATGAAGACAACGATCGCGGGAACACCAACCTGACGGGCGAGCAGAACGTGCTCACGGGTCTGCTGGAGAGGGCCGTCGGTACCTGCAACGACCAGGATAGCGCCGTCCATCTGGGCAGCACCGGTGATCATGTTCTTAACATAGTCAGCGTGGCCGGGGCAGTCAACGTGAGCATAGTGACGCTTTGCAGTCTCATACTCAACGTGACGGGTGTTGATTGTGATACCTCTTGCCTTCTCTTCGGGCGCGTTATCGATCTGGTCATATGCCATGAATTCGATCTTATCGTTGCCGAGAGAGAGATACTTTGTAATGGCAGCGGTCAGAGTGGTTTTACCGTGGTCGACGTGACCGATGGTACCAATGTTTACGTGGGGTTTGGTGCGTTCAAATGTGGCCTTTCCCATTTTTGGAATCCTCCTGCAAATTGTTTTTGAGTTTAAATTGGATATTCAATGATTTTTATGCTTGTCTTTGATACAAGCCCGTGTCAGCTGTTGGATGTCTGGCGCTTTGACACGATTGTTTCAAGTATAGACTTAGGAACCTCTGCGAAGTGGCTGGGCTCCATAGTATACTGACCGCGTCCCTGCGTGCGTGAACGCAGAGCCGTCGCATAACCGAACATCTCGGAAAGCGGAACGTATGCGTCGATCTCCCAAATGCCTCCCGTCTGGGACTCATTGCGGATAATCTCGCCGCGGCGCTTGATGATATCGCCCATGACGTCGCCCATGTATGTGTCGGGCACGATCACGGTGACCTTCATGATAGGCTCGGTAAGAGTCGGGTCTGCCTTCTTCATAGCTTCCTTGAAAGCCATGGACGCCGCTACCTTGAAGGCGATCTCGGAGGAGTCGACCTCGTGGTAAGAACCGAAGACCAGTGTGACCTTGACATCGACTACGTTGTAGCCTGCAAGCACGCCGCTCTCCATGGCGCTGCGGATACCGGCTTCGACCGCAGGAATATATTCCTTCGGAATGACGCCGCCCGTGATGGCATTGACGAACTCATAGCCCTTGCCGGGTTCGTTCGGTTCGATCTTGATAACGACATGACCGTACTGACCGTGGCCGCCTGTCTGACGTGCGAACTTGGTGTCCTGCTCGACAGCCTTCTTGATGGTCTCCTTGTAGGCGACCTGAGGCGCGCCGATGTTGGCTTCGACCTTGAATTCGCGCAGCAGTCTGTCAACGATAATCTCAAGATGCAGCTCGCCCATACCTGCGATGATGACCTGACCGGTCTCCTCGTCGGTGTAGGTGCGGAAGGTCGGGTCCTCTTCGGCCAGCTTCATCAGGGCGTCCATCATCTTCTCCTGACCCGCGCGGGTCTTGGGCTCGATGGCAACTCTGATAACAGGCTCCGGGAACTCCATCGACTCAAGAATTATGGGATTCTTTTCGTCGGCGAAGGTGTCACCGGTTGTGGTGTTCTTTACCGCAACAACAGCTGCGATATCACCCGTGCGGACCTCATCGATATCCTTACGGTTGTTTGCGTGCATCTGGACGATACGTCCGAATCTCTCGCGTGAACCCTTGGTCGCGTTGTAGACGGTAGAACCGACTGCGGCGACGCCAGAATAGACACGGAAGAAGCAGAGTCTGCCGACATAGGGGTCGGTCATGATCTTGAATGCGAGAGCCGAGAAAGGCTCGTCGTCGGAGGCGTGACGCACGATCTCCTCACCGGTGTGAGGATCGACACCCTTGATGGGCGGTACGTCAAGCGGGGACGGCAGGTAGTCAACGACAGCGTCAAGCAGCTTCTGAACGCCCTTGTTCTTGAAGGACGTGCCGCAGATGACGGGAACCAGACGGTTCTCGAGCGTTGCCTTACGGAGTGCCGCCTTGATCTCGGGAACGGTGATCTCCTCTTCGGCGACATATTTCTCAAACAGACCCTCGTCTACCTCGGAAACCTTTTCGATAAGCTCGTTGTGGTACTGCTGTGCCAACTCGAGCATATCTGCCGGTATAGGCTCGACTCTCATATCCTTGCCGAGGTCGTCGTAATAGACGTCCGCGACCATGTTGATGAGGTCGATGATTCCCCGGAACGTGTCTTCTTTGCCAATCGGGAGCTGAATCGGGACGGGGTTGGCATTGAGCCTGTCCTTCATCATATCCACAACACGGAAAAAGTTTGCGCCCATGATGTCCATTTTATTGACATACGCAATGCGGGGAACCGAGTATTTTGTCGCCTGTCTCCATACGGTTTCAGACTGAGGCTCAACGCCGCCCTTTGCACAGAAGACTGCGACAGCTCCGTCAAGAACGCGCAGCGAACGCTCCACCTCAACGGTGAAGTCAACGTGACCGGGGGTATCAATGATATTGATACGGTGCGTGTTTGCCTTTACCTTAGCGGGATCATTATGAAATTCGGAGTGAGCCCAGAAGCAGGTGGTTGCGGCAGAGGTGATAGTGATACCTCTTTCCTGCTCCTGTTCCATCCAGTCCATCGTGGCAGCGCCCTCGTGAACCTCACCGAGCTTATGAGTTTTACCCGTGTAGAACAAGATACGCTCTGTAGTCGTCGTTTTACCGGCGTCAATGTGCGCCATTATGCCGATATTTCTGACCCTTTCGAGCGGATATTCTCTTGGCATAGAATTTCAAGTCTCCTTACTTTTGCTTGGTTATTGCTTTTATGATCGTCAGTGATATTATACTGAATGCTGTAACAGATATTATGCGATCAATATCTGTAGTGTGCGAACGCCTTGTTCGCTTCTGCCATTCTGTGAGTCTCTTCTTTTTTCTTGAACGCTCCGCCGGCGTTGTTCGTTGCATCGATTATCTCGGCTGCAAGGCGATCCGCCATTGTACGTTCGCTGCGCTTTCTGGCAAATCCCACCATCCAGCGAAGACCCAGAGTCTGGCGTCTGTCCGCCTTGACCTCAAGCGGCACCTGATAGGTGGAACCACCTACGCGGCGAGCTTTGACTTCAAGAGACGGCATGACGTTTTCAAGAGCGGCTGTGAATACTTCAAGGGGATTTTTGCCCGTTTTAGCTTCTACGGTCTCAAATGCATCGTAGACTATTTTCTGAGCAACTCCCTTCTTACCGTCGTACATTACATTGTTGACAAGCTTTGTTACGAGCTTGGACTTGTAAATCGGATCCGGCAGTACGTCTCTCTTGGATATACGACCTCTTCTCGGCACTGTACTTCCCTCCTTCATTAAAATTGAATGAAATCACAGGTACTCAAAAGCACATTCTTTTGTTAGCGCACATCGTTACTTTGCCAATTTATAAACATAAATTCAGCAGCTGTCGGATATGCAAATATGCTGATACCTTTTTTGTCCTTTGTCCGATCGCGGATTATTTCTTTCCTGCGGTCTTGGGGACCTTTGTTCCGTATTTGGAACGCGCCTGTCTGCGAGCCGCTACGCCCTGGGCGTCAAGCGTGCCGCGGATGATGTGATAACGCACACCGGGCAGGTCACGTACACGACCGCCTCTGATAAGAACGACCGAGTGCTCCTGCAGGTTGTGTCCTTCGCCGGGAATGTAGGTCGTGGCTTCAAGTCCGTTGGTAAGACGCACTCTTGCGATCTTGCGAAGCGCAGAGTTAGGCTTTTTGGGGCTGGTCGTCGTTACCTTGGTGCACACGCCGCGTTTCTGAGGCGACGGCAGATCGGTAGCCGCGTTTTCGATGGTGTTGAAGCCGTGCTGGAGCACAGGAGCTTTCGATTTGTTCACCTTAACGCCGCGTCCCTGTCTGACAAGCTGGTTAAAGGTTGGCATTCTGACTTAACTTCCTCCTTCTTCTGAAATATGTTTATATGCCCGAAAGCAGTGCATATGACACGGTTTCCGGACGCAATTGGCGGCGGAAAGGGATTTTTTCCGCAAACAATTACATTATATTATATCATTCATGCCGCCCTTTGTCAAGGACGGCATGAATTCGCGTTATTTTTCTGCGTTTTGCACAATTATGGCTGTTGATATCGCGCATTAAAGTACATAATGCACAACAAATTTCAGTCACATTCGCGCAGCGCAGGATAATGCATCACTGACCGGATGCTTTGTTCTGAAGCGGCTCCTCACCGGTGTCGGCTTCGATGACATCCATGTCGGAATAGCACTGCATACCGGTGCCGGCGGGGATGAGCTTACCGATGATGACGTTCTCCTTGAGCCCGAGCAGATGGTCGACCTTGCCCTTGATAGCCGCCTCGGTGAGGACCTTGGTGGTCTCCTGGAAGGACGCGGCGGAAAGGAAGGATTCGGTCTGCAGAGCAGCCTTGGAGATACCGAGCAGCACCTGCTCGCCTTCGGCGTGGCGCAGCTCCTTCTCACCCTCGGCAATGCGTGTGTCGATCTTCGTGTTCTCATCTTCGAACTCGTTGATCGAAACGACGGATCCGAGCAGCAGAGGCGTATCGCCCGGGTCGTTCACGCGCATCTTGCGCGTCATCTGACGTGCGATGACCTCGATATGCTTATCGTTGATATTAACGGACTGTGCACGATAAACGCGCTGAGTCTCGCTGATGATATAATCGTAGACCGCATCGAGTCCGAGGATATTCATGATATCCGCGGGGCTCTTCGAGCCTTCTGTGAGCGAGTCGCCCTTGGCAACGTGGCTGCCGTCCTTGACGGTCAGGCGGCGACCGTAGGGGATCTGATATTTCACCGACTCTCCGCCGTCCTCGGGCGTTACTACAACGTCCTGGATGTTGGGGTTCTCGTCGGGAACAATCTCGGCGATACCGTCGATCTCGGACATGACAGCGGGCTTCTTCGGCGTTCTCGCCTCAAACAGCTCTTCGACACGGGGAAGACCCTGTGTGATATCCGAGCCTGCAACACCGCCGGAGTGGAAGGTACGCATCGTAAGCTGTGTACCGGGTTCACCGATGGACTGAGCCGCGATGATACCGACCGCCTCGCCTACGCTGACGAGTCTGCCCGACGCAAGGTCGGCGCCGTAGCAATGAGCGCAGATACCGTTGCGGGCGTGGCAGTGGATGACTGTTCTGATCTGAACGGCTTCTATGCCCGCAGCAACGATCTTCTTGACCATAGCCTCTGTGAGCATCACATCGTCGTCTGCGATCATTTCGCCGGTGTGAGGATCGACAACGGGCCCCATCGTGAATCTGCCGACAAGTCTGTCCTCAAGGCTCTCGAGCGGCTTTGCAGCCGAGCCGTCCGCGATGGCTCTGATCCATGCGCCGTGCGTAGTGTCGCACTTCTCCTCGCGGATGATGACCTCCTGCGATACATCGACCAGACGTCTGGTGAGGTATCCGGAGTCAGCCGTACGCAGAGCGGTATCGGAAAGCGATTTACGGGAGCTTCGTGCACCCATGAAGTATTCGAATATCTTCATGCCCTCACGGAAGTTCGATTTGATCGGGATCTCCATCGTCTTACCGTTCGTAGCAAACATCGGTCCGCGCATACCAGCGAGCTGACGCATCTGCGTCATTGAACCGCGGGCGCCGGAATCGGACATGATCTTGATCGGGTTGAACGTCGAGAAGCACTCCTGAAGGGCATTCGTGACCTCCGCCGTCGTGCGGTTCCAGACGTCGATGACGCGCTCGTATCTTTCCTGCTCGGAGAGCTCGCCGCGCTGATAGAACTTGCCGATCTTCGCAACGGTGTTCTCCGCGTTCTTTATGATCTCCGCCTTGGTCTTCGGTATCGTCATGTCGTACACCGAGATCGAGAAGGAGGCGCGGGTCGAATACTTGTAGCCCATCTCCTTGATGGCGTCAAGCATCTTTGCGGTTATCGCGGAGCCGTGCTTCTTGATGCAGGCGTTGATTATGGCGCCCAGCTCCTTCTTGGTGACTATGAAGTCTACCTCAAGGTCAAAGAGCTTCTCCTTGTCGTTTCTGTCGACAAAGCCGAGATCCTGAGGTATATTACGGTTGAAGATCATACGTCCGAGCGTGGTGGGGATGGTGCGCGACATCATCACGCCGCCGATCTCGCGGTCGTTTCTGATCTTTATCTTGACGTGCAGGCCGAGCTGACCGTTGGCATATGCCATTATCGCCTCGTTGTAGTCACGGTATGCCCCGCCCTCACCGGGCTCGCCGGGCTTTTCCATCGTCAGGTAGTAGGATCCGAGGATCATATCCTGCGTAGGAACGGTAACGGCACGACCGTCAACGGGCTTGAGGAGGTTGTTGGCGGAGAGCATGAGGAATCTCGCCTCTGCCTGAGCCTCTGCAGACAGCGGAACGTGCACCGGCATCTGGTCGCCGTCAAAGTCGGCGTTGAACGCCGTGCAGACGAGCGGGTGCAGCCTTATCGCTCTGCCGTCAACGAGCACGGGCTCGAAAGCCTGTATCGACAGACGGTGCAGCGTAGGCGCACGGTTGAGCAGTACGGGATGTTCCTTTATGACGTTTTCAAGCGCATCCCAGACCTCGTCGTTGTTGATCTGAGCACGGTCGATCTTCTTCTGCGCATCCTTTACGTTTGTCGCCTTGCCCATTTCGACGAGGCGCTTGACGACAAAGGGCTTGAACAGCTCGAGAGCCATCTCCTTGGGCAGACCGCACTGATAGATCTTCAGCGAAGGACCGACGACGATGACCGAACGTCCGGAGTAGTCGACACGCTTGCCGAGCAGGTTCTGACGGAAACGTCCCTGCTTACCGCGAAGCATCTCGGAGAGCGACTTCAGCGGGCGGTTGGACGAGCCGGTGACCGGCTTGCCGCGGCGGCCGTTGTCGATAAGGGCGTCAACGGCTTCCTGGAGCATACGCTTTTCGTTTCTAATAACTATCTCGGGAGTGTGGATCTCAATGAGCTTCTTGAGACGGTTGTTGCGGCTGATGACACGGCGGTAGAGCTCGTTGAGGTCGGAGCAGGCAAAGCGTCCGCCGTCGAGCTGGACCATGGGACGGATATCCGCGGGGAGCACCGGGATAACGTCGAGAATCATCCATTCGAGCTTGTTTCCAGACTTGCGGAAGGCTTCGATGACCTCAAGGCGCTTGATTATGCGCGCCTTCTTCTGGCTCGTCGTGTTCTTGAGCTCCTCCTTGAGCGATTCGGAGAGCTCGTCGACATTGATAGCGGCAAGCAGCTCCTTTATCGCCTCGGCGCCCATGCCGACGCGGAACTCGTTTTCGTACATCTCGCGGTATTCCTGATACTGCTTTTCGCTCAGCACCATTCCCTTTTCAAGGGGAGTCGTGCCGGGGTCGAGAACGATGTTCTCCGCGAAATACAGCACCTGCTCAAGCTGCTTCGATGAAATGTCGAGCACAAGAGCCATGCGCGAGGGGGACGCCTTGAAGTACCAGATATGAGACACCGGAGCGGCAAGCTCGATATGTCCCATCCTCTCGCGGCGCACCTTTTTGGTCGTGACCTCAACGCCGCACTTGTCGCAGACTATCGTCTCGCGGAGATTGTGGGAGTTCTTGTACTTTCCGCAGGCGCAGGCTCCGTCCTTTGTCGGCCCGAATATGCGCTCGCAGAAAAGTCCGCCCACCTCCGGCTTGAGAGTGCGGTAGTTGATGGTCTCGGGCTTGGTTACCTCACCGTGCGACCACGCTCTTATCATTTCCGGGGATGCAAGACCTATTTTGATCGAATCAAATACATTATTTTCCAAAGCATTTTCCTCCGGTAGGGTCAATTGTTATCCGAGAGATCGTCGTCGATACCGTCATAGAAATCGTCGTCGGCCGCATCGGCATCGTCGTCATGCTCGTCGTCCTCATCGTCAAAGATGAAGTGATCGCCGATATCGCCGGGCGTCACCGTCTGACCGAGGGCATCATCGACCGCTGCGGCATCGTTTTTGTTCATATACGGCGACGGCTCGTCAACACAGACATTGGAAAGCGATATCTCCTCGCCGTCCTTATTGAGCACGCGTATATCAAGAGCAAGAGACTGAAGTTCCTTCATAAGGACCTTGAACGACTCGGGCACGCCCGGAGTCGGGATGTTCTCGCCCTGGATTATCGCCTCGTATGCCTTGCGGCGTCCGTTGATATCGTCCGACTTGACCGTCAGGATCTCCTGAAGGGTGTACGCGGCGCCGTATGCCTCGAGCGCCCAGACCTCCATTTCGCCGAAACGCTGACCGCCGAACTGAGCTTTACCGCCCAGAGGCTGCTGCGTGATGACGGAGTACGGACCGTTGGAACGGGCGTGGATCTTATCGTCAACGAGGTGGTGCAGCTTGAGGTAGTACATGATACCGACCGTTACGGGGTTATCGAACGGTTCGCCGGTGCGTCCGTCGTAAAGAACGGTCTTGCCGTCGATGACCTGGAGCTTGGTCTCTCCGGTCTCGGGGTTCGTGACCTCGCGGGTCTCCTTGCCGTCAACGTTTTCGCCCGGGAAGACGTCGCGCCACATTCCCGCCATCTTCATGCATTCGAGAATGTCTTTCTCGTTCGCACCGTCGAAAACGGGGGTCATGATCTTCCATCCGAGCTTGCGTGAGGCAATGCCGAGGTGGACCTCAAGCACCTGACCGATGTTCATTCGGGAAGGAACACCCAGCGGGTTAAGAACTATATCAAGGGGAGTACCGTCGGGCAGGAAGGGCATATCCTCGGGCGGGAGTATGCGGGACACAACGCCCTTGTTGCCGTGACGGCCTGCCATTTTGTCGCCGACGGAGATCTTGCGCTTCTGAGCGATGTAAACATGAACGACCTTGTTCACGCCGGCAGGCAGTTCGTCGCCCTGCTCGTGCGAGAAGGTGCGTACATCAACGACTATGCCGGATTCGCCGTGAGGCAGACGGAGCGAGGTGTCGCGCGTCTCTCTTGTCTTTTCGCCGAATATGGCGCGAAGCAGTCTTTCCTCGGCAGTGAGATCGGTCTCGCCCTTCGGGGTGATCTTACCGACAAGGATATCGCCGGCATGGACCTCGGTGCCCTTTTTGACGACACCGTTCGCGTCGAGGTTGCGCAGCGCGTCGTCGCCGACGTTCTGTATCTCGCGCGTGATCTCCTCCGGTCCGAGCTTGGTATCTCTCGCCTCGTGGGTATAGACCTCGATATGGAGCGACGTATAAACATCGTTTCTCACAAGGTTCTCGTTAAGCAGAACGGCGTCCTCGTAGTTGTAGCCTTCCCACGTCATAAAGCCGATGAGGGCGTTCTTACCGAGCGCTACCTCGCCCTTTGAGGTCGCGGGACCGTCCGCTATGGGCTGACCGGCATCCACCATATCGCCCTCTCTTACGATAGGACGCTGGTTGCAGCAGGTGCCCTGGTTGGTACGCTTGAATTTGATAAGCTCGTAAAGATCGCGGTGACCGTCCTCGCAGGCGACGACTATCTTGTCAGCCTCAACGTGAACGACTCTGCCGGCGTTCTTGGCAAGCACGACGACGCCCGAGTCAACGGCGACCTTGTACTCCATACCGGTACCGACGATAGGCGAGTCGGTGGTCATAAGCGGCACCGCCTGCTTCTGCATGTTGGAACCCATAAGAGCACGGGAGTTATCGTCGTTCTCAAGGAAGGGGATCATTGCCGTCGCTGCGGAAACGACCATCTTCGGCGAAACATCCATGAAGTCGATGCGGTCGCTTGCGACCTCTATGAACTCGTTGCGGTCGCGCGCCGTGACCTTGGGGTTGATGAAGTGCCCCTCGTCGTCAAGCGGCTCGTTTGCCTGAGCTATGATATATTTATCCTCAACGTCTGCCGTCATGTAAACGATCTCGTCGGTGACGACATGGCGCTCCTTATCGACCTTGCGGTACGGAGCCTCGATGAAGCCGTAATCGCTTATGCGCGCATAGGTCGCAAGGTAAGAGATAAGACCGATATTAGGACCTTCGGGCGTCTCGATAGGGCACATACGGCCGTAATGGGTGTAGTGAACGTCACGGACGTCGAAGGAGGCGCGGTCACGGGACAGACCGCCGGGACCCAGTGCCGACAGACGGCGCTTGTGGGTCAGCTCGGCGAGGGGGTTCGCCTGATCCATGAACTGCGAAAGCTGTGAAGAACCGAAGAACTCGCGTATGGCGGTCGCCACGGGGCGGATATTGATAAGCGCCTGCGGAGTCAGCTTTTCGGTGTCCTGAGTGGTCATACGCTCCTTGATGATCTTATCCATTCTGGAGAAGCCGATGCGCATCTGGTTCTGGAGCTGCTCTCCAACCGAACGGATGCGGCGGTTGCCGAGATGGTCGATATCGTCTGTGGTACCGATATCGTTTATAAGACCGAGCATATAGTTTATGGAAGCAAATATATCGTCGTGAGTGATGTGCTTGGGGCAAAGCTCGGCGATGCTCGCCTTTACCTTGGCTTTTACAGCGTCCATATCGCCGCCGCACTCCTCCATGATGGAGAGCAGCACGGGCGTGCGCACCTTTTCGCGAACGCCGCAGTCATGCAGATCGTCGCCGATCAGCTTTTCGGGCCAGCAGGTATTGTTTGAGAACACCTTTACGGTGTCGCCGTTGTCGAGCGAGAGGAGCACCTCGTTGACCGCGGCATCCTCGACCGCCTTTGCGTCCTCGGGGCTGAGCACGCAGCCCGCCTCAAACAGGACCTCGCCGGTGAGCGGGTTCACGATGTCGGCTGCAATGCGGTGGTTTGCTATGCGGTTCGCAATGGCAAGCTTCTTATCGAACTTGTAACGACCTACCGGTGCGATGTCATATTTCCTGGGATCGAAGAAATAATTATTGATGAGGTTCATCGCGGCATCGATCTGCACGGGCTCGCCGGGGCGCAGCTTCTTGTAGATCTCACGCAGTGATTCCACGGCGGCATCGGAGCGGTTGCGCGCAGCAAGGTCGTTGCTCTCGTCCTTTTCGATGGTCGCCTTGAGGCAGGGGACCTCGCCGAACATGGCATAGATGGCTTCATCGTTGCCGATGTCGGATTTGAGCGTGCCGGTCGCGCTGTCGACGGAAAGCCCGAGCGCGCGGATGAGCATGGTGACGGGCAGCTTGCGGTTCTTATCTATACGGACATTCATGACGCCGTTGCTGTCGATCTCGTATTCGAGCCATGCGCCGCGGTAAGGGATAACGGTGGCGGCATAGGTCTTTTTGCCCGTTTTATCTATATCGGATTCGTAGTAAATGCCGGGAGAGCGGATAATCTGAGATACGATGACGCGTTCTGCTCCGTTAATTACAAAGGTACCGTTATCCGTCATGAGCGGGAAGTCACCCATGTAAATATCGGTCTGCTTGACCTCGCCGGTCAGCTTATTGGTCAGACGTACGTTTACCTTCAGCGGAGCGGCGTAGTTCACGTCTCTTTCCTTGCATTCCTCTACCGGATATTTCGGTTTGGAGTCAAGAGAATAGGAAATGAACTCGATAGAAAGATTGCCGGAGTAATCCACGATCGGGGAGACGTCTCTCAGAACCTCCATAAGACCTTCGTCAAGAAACCACTTGTATGATTTCGTCTGGATCTCAATGAGGTTGGGGATTTCGAGCGTCGTCCGGGTCTTGGAAAAGCTCTTGCGCATAACATTCTTGCCGAGCAGCTGGTCTGTGGTATGGACCATTAAATCAATCACTCCATTCAACGTAATTTCACGCTCAACATATGCCAGCAGCGGCACCGACCGGCAGCCGACGCGACGGCAACCGCGGTATCCCGACGGGAGGTCGTCCCGACGAAAAAACGTTCCTGTCCGCATCTACGACCGAGGCACCGGCGACTGCGCCGAGCATCCCCCCGGAAGCTCAGCCAAGCCGCAAGCACGCTCTGCCGGCACGCCTGCAAGTTAAGACAAGGCTTCTTGCAAGCTGCTTTTTTGACATATTAAGCGATTATAATGCAGTTTATAATTATACCATTGAAAGCAAGCGCTGTCAAGGGATTATGCAAAAAAATTACGAAAAAATTTGCGTCATCCGTGATAAAATGAAAAAAATATACACACGGCGTCCGAAAAAGCGCACCTTGACGCCCCGGCGATGAATATGCCGCATCCCGACGGCAATAAACTACATATATAAAATAAAAAGCCCTCCGCGGCGCGGAAGGCTGTCGAGCATCGGAAGGAGCGAAAGTAATGGACAACGGCGGCAGGACGGGCAGCGGAATAAACTGGGAGGTTACGGCTGCAAGGCTGTTCTGCCTACTTGTCTTGTTTGCGGCGGTATACTTTGCGGGAAAATATGTCGTGGGCTTTGCCCTTCCCTTTATCTTCGCCTGGGCGATCGCTTCGGCAGCCGTTCCCGTCGCAGATCGGATATCGGCAAAGCTCGGCATCTCACGGCGGGTATGCGCCGCGGTGACGGTGCTTCTGATGCTTGCGGTCATATTCGTTCTGGCAACTCTCGCCGTTAACCGCGCGGCATATGAGCTCGGGCGGCTGATAGCGCGCCTCGGCGACGAGCACTCGGACGCCATAGGCGACATGATAAGCGCCGCCACGGGATCGCTCGACTCGATAAGCTCGCACATCCCGCTTTTGAAAAAGCTGCGCGAATCGGGCGAGCTTGCGGGCTTTTTCGACGGTCTTGACAGCGCGCTCGGTCAGGCGGTCGGCGAGCTTATCTCGCGTATGACCGCCGCCGTCCCCGC
>ULNA01015452.1_pt1 | contig 31373 bp, 36 predicted proteins | sample 1951801 | NCBI WGS metagenome assembly ULNA01 (sample SAMEA4835565, study PRJEB28245) | human gut metagenome | biome: gut microbiome; material: fecal sample | place: Denmark | collected 2008
CACTATGAAGATTTAAATATTTAAATGCAAATTCAAGTATTAATTTAATTGCTTCTGTACCATAACCATTACTTCTATATTCATCGTCTCCAATAAATATTCCAAGAGTAGCACATCGTGGTATCCATTTGAAATTAACAAGCCCAACTGAACCAATTAATTTATTTGTTTTGATATCTATTATATTGAAATCTCTTGTTTCTGTTTTTCTTGCTGTTCTATCTAACCATTCTTTCTCATTTAAATATGTTGTTATTTCACTACTTCTACCTGTATAGTCTGTTACATTAAAATCATTCATCCATCCTGTAAACTTATCAAGTGCTTCTTCTGTGTATGCCACAGGTGATAAATATATCCTATCTCCTACTATTTTTTTATAATACTCCATTTTTAATTCCTTCTATCTTATTATTTCATGCTTGAAATATTGTTCTTGAAATTCAGTTAATGCATTTATCGCATCATCACTATATTCTTTATTTTCTGGTACAATAATTAATTTATCATCATTATCATTAGTTCTATGAATAATTGCTATACATTTACCTGTATATTCTTTTACAGGTTCAAATACTCCTAAAAGATAGCAATCAAGTTCTTCACCATCACCACTTATAGTACCTTCTACATATCCATAATTAACTGGATATATAAATCCATGACGAGGATGTTTACTTCCAAGTTCACGATCAATTTTAATATTTATTGTTTTACCAATATATTCTTTATTATTCACGTTTACTCCTTTCTAAGCCACATGTACATACCATCTTCTGCAATTTCTTTTTTAACTTTGAATCCAAATTTTGAATAAAAATCCTGCTTCCCTGGTGCTGATAAAAGTTGTATCATCATTTCTTCATTATCTTCTAAATCACTTTTAATATAATTAAGTATACTTTCAATTAATATTGTTCCATATCCTTTACCTCTATATTCTTTTAAGACAACAACATCCATTATTAATCCAGCATATCCACCATTAGTAACAAAACTTGCCATGCCAACTGTTTTACCATCTAAAACATATTTAACATTAATACCTTTTTCTAATGATATTTTGACAAGTCTTTCACTTGGTAATTTCCAACCTACATCATTAAGTAGCATTTTATATTCTTCAAAAGTAAGTTTATTATATTCTATCATGGATCCTCCTTCACTATATTATAGTAACTTGTTTTTCTTAACACTATTGTACACAATTTATATACAAAATAAAAGACATAACTTAATATGTCTTAAATAAATAATAAAATTATTAATAATCCTTCAATTTATACATTCTTTTAAATCTAAAAAATATTATATTTAATATAATTAATACTACTATTGATATAGATATTACTAAAAAATTATCAAATTCAAAATATAAAAGGTATGATAATAAAACAGATACAATAGTAGCAACAGTATTACTTTTAACAATATTATTTATAGTAATTGATAATATAGATATAGAAATAATATATAAAAATGTTAATAGATAATAACTTACACCTATATTATATCTAAAACTACAAAATAAATTTAACATAAATATTAATAATAATTTAATCAATATAATATATAGAAATATAAAAAATATTTTTCTTACAATCCATTTCTTACTCTTTTCTCTTACAATTATATATTCTTTAAGATCTTCAAGTTCATGATTGAAATATGTGATAGAAAAATATACAAGATAAACTATACAATACATATTATATAAAACAGATATATTTGTAGAAATCTCAGCAAAAGGATAACCAATTAAACTAATATAATATTGATTATTTATACTAAAATCATTAAACTCAATATAGTAACTAAAGTATTCTATTATTAAAATTGCAAATAATAATATTATCCATATTTTATCTTTAATAATTCTTTCTTTTATTAAACATAACTCTACCTTCATATAATATCTCTCTTCTTTTTAATAACATAATTAAATATTAATTTAACTATTCCAAATAATATTAATATAACTAATGCAGTATTAATTACATCCATATAAAAAGTACCATATATAAGTTCATTAGTCAAATAATCTTGAGGTATTATAACAATCTTATATTTATTAAAAAGTGTATCTCCAAATATAGAAATCATATAAAAAATTATATTTAAAAATAATACAATCAATGATAAATATTTATTATCAAATAATTTTAATATAAAAACAATATTAATTATCGCAGTTAATATAAATCCATTTCTAATTGTTATATAAATATTATAAACAAGTAAATTAATATTATATACATTATGTACCCCTATACTTCTTCCTTCAAATGAAAACATAAATGATATAGTTAATATCGTTAATACATATATAAGATAAAAATATAAAGTGTAAAGTGTTATATCTTTAATTGAATTTTTTACGACTTTTTTAAAATCAGCCTCTCTAGTAATGAAATAATAATTTTTAAAATAACTATCATAAGTACCTTTTCCAACTACATAAAGAGCAGCAAATAAGAATAAATTTCCAACTGAAGAAAACATTGTTTCTTTATATATAATTGATAAATTATGATGAGTTACTAAAACTTGAAAATATCCTAGTACACAGCCAGATATTATTAATAAATAAGGTAATAAATATTTATTGTTATTGATTAAAGATAATTTACTTTTAATCATTACTTATCACACCATCATCTATATGAAATATAGTATCAGCTAAATTATTTAAATCTTCTTTTATATGCGTACTAAATATTATCAGCTTATCTTCTTTCTTTTTCTGCTTCAAATATTTAGTTATCTTTTCTACTGATTTTTCCTCTATTCCATTGAATGGTTCATCTAATATAAGAACCTTTGGATCTTCCATTATAGCCTGTGCAATAGCTAATTTTTGTTTCATACCAAGTGAATACTTACTGTATTTTTTATCTTTTTCATGAATTAAATTTACTGTTTCTAATGACTCTAATATTTCTTTATCTGTTATTTTATTTTGAATTCTTGCTAAAACTTTAAGATTTTCATAACCTGTCAAATCAGGAAAAAATGTTGGCTTTTCTATTACTGCTCTTAAATCTTTTGGATATTCATTTTTAGCATTGAAATTCACATTATCAAATAATATTTCTCCTGTAGTTGGCATATAAAACCCACATATTAATTTCATAAGTACGCTTTTACCACTACCATTTCTTCCATGTAAACCATAAATATGACCAGATTCAAATACTATATTTGTATTTTTAATAACCTCTATTTTATCAAATTTTTTTGTGACATTTTTTAACTCTATTTTCATAAAATACACTCCTATCCATTCTTCTCACAATCTATTATTAACTTTTCTTTATTTCTATATTTTAAATATACTATTATTGATGTAACAATTAATATAATAGTTAGTGGTAAATATAATGCTATAATACCTTTTCCTAAATTTAAGTTAAAAATATTTAACATATTAATAAAAATAATCATTGAATCTATATGAAAAAATTCATAAAATATATAATCGCCAAGACCCTCTAATACAGCTTCGGTACCTATAAACAATAAATATGACAAAATATTAGCTATATAAAAATTATGATTTTTTCTTGCAACTATTAATGAAAAATTTGTATATATTATACCAGCTACAAACACTCTATATAATACAGTAAATATATAAAATATTGGACTCATAGAATATTTTATTTGTCCACCAAGTGAACCTTCTGCGATAATTGAATTAGTTGAAAATCCTTTACAATAAATTATTGTAATTATAAATACAACCAATATTGACAAAGCTAAAATCATAGAGCTAAGATATGCTTTCTTAAAAAATGACCTTTTAAATTTTTTATAATTTTCTCTAGTAAGTTCATATATTAAATGTTTATTTCTAAATATTCTGCACACATTATATAACACAGGAATTGAAATCACAAAAAACATTACATATGTATTCATGGAAAATTTATTTATAACTGTAAAAGACATATTATAAAAATCTGGCCCTTTTTTTGCTTCTTCATGCATTTTTAACATTTCATCACAAATTCCTGGATTAGATTTTTCATATTTTTGTAAACATTCAATTATAGAGTCCGCAGATGACAAATTAGTTTCCATAGATACTCTATCAAAATCATAAATTTGATATATACCAAAGCCTACCAAAATAGCAAAAAATATAATTGCTATAAAATTTTCTTTTATAAAATTTTTCATTCTTACTCCTACTACATATAATTAATAAAAAGATGTAAGGCATTCTTTTTTATTAATTTAATTTATTTATAAATTTGTTTTGCTTTTTAATAATCTATATGCCAAGTTCCTACATGATCTGTATTCCATATAGTAGGATCTTGTCTACTTAATCTTAATTTATATTTACCAGTCGTACTAGTTGGAAATGTATGAGTCTCCCCCATAACCGTAGCCCAGCTGCAACCATCACATGCTATTTTTCCAGAAGTATTAATTATTTCCGTTAAAACATAGCAAGTTTCACATGGTCTATTTATTGTAGAAGCTGACCAACTATGCTCATATTTTTGTCTTGTAGTATCTTCTTTGATTCTGTAACTTGTTTCTTTGCTTTTATTACCAGAAAGTGAAAAAGATATCATTATTGGATTAGATATAGCAAAAACACCTGTAGCATTACATATTATCGCAAGTACTAATACAGCAAGTGTTACTTTTAAATATTTCATATTTTACCTCCTAACTAATGCACTCACATCTTTAGAATAAATTAACATATTTTAAAAATTTTCATTACAAAATGTCATAAAATATGCCTTTCATGTCGTAAACTCTACTATTATTACTTTTTGTATAGTTTTACTATACCATATTTAAAATATAGATTCTACTATTTTATAATTTTTATTCTAATAATAAATTCTACGTATTAAAAAATTGTATTATTTCTAATGCAATTATTTCAATATTTCTTCTATTACTTTACCAACACCATCATGATTATTATCATACTTTGTTATAAATCTAGCACTTTTTTTAACATTATCAGGTGCATTTAGCATTGAAACTCCATATTCAGCCATCTTAATCATGTTTATGTCATTTTCCCCATCACCTATTGTTATGATATTTTCTCTACCTATATTAAGTCTATTCATTATTATTTCTACTGCTTTATCTTTAGTAGTACCAATATTTGTAATAACAAGTCTTCCACTCATACTGGTAGTTATTTCAAGTTTATCATTCATAGATTTTAATTCATCTCTAATAGTGTCTATCTCTTTTTCTGTACCAACACCTATTAATTTAAATGTATCATTATCTTTAATATAACTATCTATATCGTTAATCTTACTTCTCTTATAAATATCATTTTTAGTATATATAGTCCACTCTATATTATATTTATCTACATGATTTATAAGTTCCTTCATAGTTTCTTTTGATATATGACTACTAAATAATTCTATTCCAAGATTATTAACAATTAAAGCACCATTAAAACATATTGTATAATTAAAACTATCTACCATATCTAATTCTTCAAGATAAGGCTTAATCCTTTCAAATGATCTAGCACTAGTAGGTATTATATTTATATCATGTTTATATTTCATTAATACATTTTTAGTATACTTTCCAATTTCTTTATTATCATTTAAAAGAGTTCCATCTAAATCAGTAAATATTGCATGTATATTATTCATGTTAGTCTCCTTTGCTGTTTAATTTTATCACAATATCATTTGTTATTCAATTATTCTTATATTCATATAATTATTATTTATAATATTTGATTTATTAAATATTTCTAAACATAAATATTATCAATATAAAAATTATAATAGTATCTAATACTTTTTTAGTTTTACTTTTTAAATGAAAATCTGTATTAAATTGTTTATATATTTTATCTACATTTACTATATTCATAATAATTACAAATAATAAAACTCCTAAATAATTAAGTATTATATCATCTATATCAAATACACCTACATTTGTTATCATTTGAAGTGTTTCTGTCATAAGGATAGATGGTAATATTATTACTGTCTGTCTTAATATATTTTTATACTTATTATCCTTTAAAATAAGTAAGAATGAAAGAGGAATAAATAAACATAAGTTACCTATTATATTTCTTATTATTTCATTTATACTTCCATATTTCAACTGTGATATTATTGTTTTAAAAGGTGTTGGTTCAGGAATATACCAAGAAGTTGATATTCTAATAGGTGGTCTTCCCACTAAAAAGAGAATGCTTATCAAACATAATATATAAAGTATCATATAAATATTAATATTTCTTTTATATTCTCTTTTATCATTAATACTTATACCACTTATAAATATATAAATTGATATTAATGATAAATAAATAATAGAATAAATAAAAGTAACATTATGAAAAATAATCATATATAAATATGATATTAAATTCATTATTAGAAATATATATTTACATTTTATATTTTTCTCTTTTAAATTCATATTTCACCAACCATTCTTTTATTACTTTTATTACATCTTTATCTATTTTTTTTACTAATATTCGTTTTTCATATTAAATATATTTTGTTCTGTATCTATTTTTCTTAATATATGATTTATACCTTCAGGTGTATATATTGTAACATTTTTTATACCATCAAGTGAATTATTATTTCCTTTCATATACACTATACAAAATATTTAGAAAAAAAAGAACCTACGAAGTGTAGAGTTCTATTTTTTATCTTTATTATCACCTTTATATCTATTGTAAAGTTCCACTATTGTAGTAGCAACAGTTATACCAACATTTACATAATTCTTTATATTATTTATTCTTTTATCAGCAATAATTTTCTTTCTCTTTTTTATTGCTTCTTTTAGTTCTTTAACAAATTTATCTACATCTTTTATTTCATCAAATGTTATTAATATAAATTTATCTTTTGTTTCAATACATACTTCGTTATAATCTATATCAAGATTTACTTCATTTCCTTTAGTTTTAATATCATCTAAAAGTATTGTATCAACTATAATAGTTTCTTTCTTAAATAATCCTTTAATCTTTTTAAATACTAATTTCTTTGGTTCTAAATATAATTTTATTTTACCTTTACTTTCACTATATCTTACATTATATATTTTTTCTTCTTTCATTTTTAACCTTCCTTTTTATAATACAAATTGTAAATTTCGTGAATTATCTGGTAGTAATTATTAATGGTACATATATTTCATCATCTGTATATCCTGCGTGATGTGAAACGAGTGTTTCATCTCCTTTATATAATATTGCTTTATTAGTTTTAGCAATTGATATATAGTCCCCAAGTTCACTTTCTAAAATAGGATTTATATCACCATCACCAAATAATTTACTTTCTAATACTTCTTCTTTAGTATATAAATCAAAGTCATTACCAAAATATTTATTAAATAGTGTTACAAATTCATCTTTTTTATCTTCTTTAATGAAGAATGATGTCGCTCTTGGCTCTGTTGATGTATTTCTAATTAAACATTCTATTATGTCAGGATAATTCTCTAAAAATATATTTTCTATTAATGTGTGTCCATGATCAGCAACTACAAATATGATAGTGTCTTCAAGTTCTTTTGATAAACGCTCTATCATCATATTTCTATATCTTATTAAATCTTTTACTGTCTTATTATCTGGTCCATATAAATGCATTGTATGATCAGGTTCTTCATCATAGGCATAAATATATTTTTTTGATGGTTCTGTACATAATTCTTTTATTTTGTTATACATATCAAGAATGTCAGTGTATGAATTATCTCCAAAAGGAAATAATGAATATGCTTTATATTTACCTTCTTCATTGATATATTCTTCAATAGATTTTTCTTTCATATACTTTTTTCTTAAAGAAACTGCTTCAGGAATTATAGTATGTGTTGTATCAGTTTTTTCAGTATTAAAGAATGTTGTTATTACTTTATCTATATCTTTATAATATGTATTCCAACCTATCATACCAGTTTCACTTGGATTAAGTCCTGTTCTCATTGATGTAGTTGCTGCGACTGTTGTTGCTGGAAAAACTGTTGTTATACTTTTATACATATTTTTAATTAAAAAATCATCTTTATCAAGTGTTCTTTTTAATATATTACTTCCCATACCATCGCAAAGAATAGTAACTACATTTTTAGGCTTCTTTTCGTTAAGTAACTTATCTACATATTCTAAAGTATTATGATTATGTGGTAAATCAAAATATTTTCTTATAGAACATGCTAGATTAGTTAAACATTCATTATAATTATTTCTTACTTGCATATTTATTTCCTCCTATAATAGTTTTATTTCTATACCAACTACTCCATACTTATCTTGTTCTTCTTTTGAATAATATAATTCCATATCTTTTGAATCTGCTATTTCATCTTCTTTATATCCCAAAGATACTTTATCGAAATGTTTATATAATTCTTCAAAACTATCATATTTATGCAAATTAATTACAACTGTACTTATTTGTTCATTATTACTTCTGTTTGTAAATGTAATAGTATCTCCTACTTTTATTTGTCTTCTTTTTTCATCATTAAGTCTTAATTCAATAGTCTTAGTACCATTTTTTATTAATACAAATGGTTCATTATGTAATCTCATTTCATGCATATTATCACCTTCTTATAACAAAATTATATCATAATAAAAAGCAGTAATAAACTGCTTATTTAACTTTTCCAATTCTATCAAGAGGATAAAATCTTATATTAACTTTACCTATTATTTTATCTTTAGTAAAGTTACCAAGTATTCTACTATCTTTGGATACTTCTCTATTATCCCCTAGAACAAAATATTCATTATCTTTAGTTTCTGCGATAAAATCATTAGTATCATGAAATTCCATATTTAATTTAACTTCTTTATCATTTATATAAAGTTTATTATCTTTATATTCAATTCTTTCATTAGGAAGTCCAATTACTCTTTTGATTATTCTATCATTATCAGTATCATTATCTAAAACAACTATATCAAATCTATTAATATCATTTATTCTATATGTTAATTTATTTATGAGTACTAAATTACCATCAAGTAATGTTTCATTCATACTATCTCCATCTACAATAGCTGGTGTAACTAAGAATGTTCTTATTAATATGACTACTACTATAATAATTATATAATCTTTTATTTCTTTTAAAAATTTAACCATTTTATTCCTTTCTTTTTAAAAAAAACTAGGTTTTTACAACCTAATTTCTTTCTTTAATTTTAAAGCTTCCTGTGATATTCTTTAAGAAGTTAAGTTTTGCTCTTCTTACTTTTCCTTTTTTAACAACTGTTATTTTGTCAATAATTGGGCTGTTTACTGGGAAAACTCTGTTAATACCAACGTTTCCACTTTTCTTACGAACTGTAAATGTTTCACTTACGCTTCCACCTTTACGAGCTGTAACAATTCCTTCAAAAGCTTGAATTCTTTCTCTTTTACCTTCAACAATTTTAACATCAACACGTACTGTATCTCCAACTTGGAATGCAGGAACATTTGGGTTAATTTGTTTTTTGTTAATCTTATCGATTAAATTCATACTACTAGTCCTCCTTTGTGCTTTATTTAATCATACATAATAATGCATCGGATTAAGCAATATGATAATACCACAAAATATAGGTATTGTCTAGTATTTTTATGGCATTTTATTCATTTTCATATACTGTTTCTTCTATATTTTTTATGTAGGAATTTATTCCATTTAAATTATCAAATGATGCTGTTACAAATTTCATAGTGCCAAAGTCTTCTTTAAATGTTCCATCTAATGAATCATTATTTATTATAAATTTATATTCAATTGGTTTTTCTAATATTGTACATAATGCATCACTTCCATACATTTTATAAGCATAAAGTGATATTATATTATCTTTTTTGATATAGTATCCTTCTATAGCCGTTGTTGTTTGTTCTAATAATTCTTTTGAACTCAAGTAGTTTTTCAGTTTTTACCATTCTATCTATTCACTATCTTATTTATTTCTCTTTTCTTTTTTTCTTCCATGTTTTCAATATGTATTCTTTGTACAAGAGCAAGTGAACATATTGTTGTAATACAGAAACTACCACCATAACTTAAAAATGGAAGTGGTACTCCTGTAAGTGGTATTACTCCAAGAACTCCACCTAAATTTACAAATATATGTAACATAAGGTTAAGACCTACGCCATAGCATATAATTGAATTTCTAAGATTATATGATTTATATGATACTCTAAATATTAATGCTATTATATACATATATCCAACTATTATTACTACACCTACTATAGCCCCTAATTCTTCAACAATTATTGGAAATATAAAATCAGTATGACTTTCTGGCAAATATAAGTATTTTTGAACTGAGTTCATTAGTCCAACACCTTTAAGTCCACCATTATCTATTGCTATAAATCCATTACACACTTGATATCCAGAATTTTCTTCATATCTATCACATGGATTAGTATAAATAAGTCTATTCAATCTATAATCTTTTTGTAATTTTTCTTCTGGTATTACTAAATATCCAAATTTTAATACAATTACTGCTAAGATTAATGAAATAGCTGTAATTTTCTTCATCATTCTAAATACTTTTTCATCTTTTGATGAAGGAATACCAATAAATATAAGTGCTGTTAAAGCTGCAATAATTGCTGCTGTACCATAGTCTCCACCAAAAAGTACTACGCAAAATATAAGAATACTTGGAATTAGTCCTAACCACCACAACGGCTTAAGTTTTGGTTTAAGAGACCTATAATGATAAAAAGCACCCATAAACATTATTATAACTATCTTCAAAAACTCAGCCGGCTGTAAAGTAAAGTTTCCTATATTTACTGTTACAGCTCTAACTCCATTTCCAATCCAATTACCACCAATTGTACCAAACAAAAGTATCATTAAAAATCCACCTAATATAATTGATACAATCCAATAACTAGTCGATGGGAAAAATTTAATTATCAAGTATGAAGCAAACAATGAAACACAAATAAAGACAAGTTGCATAATACAAAAATGATATGGATTACTATATCCATAAGTTAATGTAGACGAAATAAGAGAAGCATCTAATATAAGTAACGCCCCACCTATCGCATAAATTAGAGACATAATTAATAAGCTCTTATTCAAATTTTTAAATACTTTCACCATATATTTTTTCATACTATCTATTTATTATTATACAAAAAAAAGTTAAATATGTAAATTATTATATGTTTTCGGTATTTAGTGGTGTCAAGTATAATTAATTACCATAAAATAATATAGATAGTTAGGAGGTAATAATATGTATTATTATGGATATAATGGTGGTTATGCAGGTGGTAATAGTATGATGTATAATAACTATCCAGGATATTATTCTAATGGATATGGATATGGTGCTGCCATAATACTAGTACTATTTATTTTACTTGTAATAATTTTTGGTGTAGGTTTTATAAATAATAACAATTGTAATAATGGATGCAATAATTAAAGGAAGTTTTCTCAAACTTCCTTTAATGTTATATTATATTTCTTTTTTATTTGCTTTTTTATATCACTATTTATTCCAACAATAATATCTTTATTTTTATCCATTAATATTTCTATTAAATCATAATGCTTATTATTTTTAAATTTATATATTTCATTAAATTCAGTAATTAAATATATAATATTATTTTTCTCATACATAACTATTATTTTATTTATATTAATAATATCAAACGTATTTTTAATAAATATATAATTATCAGATATATATAGTTTTCCATATCTTTTATATTTTTCTTTATCTAATTTTTTTAACTCTTCATTACTTATATTAATTGTTTTAATAAACATATTATTAATTATATATAAGAATAAATTTATAATAATTAATACTATTGATAAAATTATTGTAGTATTTAGTATATCTTTTGATGAAGCATCTAAATATAATACTTTACCTTTTAATTCAATCTTACCATTATTTATAAGTAATTTAATTCTTCTAAGTGGTTTACCATCTAATATTTTTGATATGCCTTTTATATTATATGTGTCTTTAAAATCATGATTCATTAATTTTGAATATTCTTTTCTTGATATTTTTAATACAATATAACTATCATTATTAGTTGTTGTTATATAATAATCTTTATATATACTAAATGGTGTTATTACAAGATCTAAATTACATAGTTCATCTTGTTTTTTAATGCTTTGAAACAATTGCTTTGATGATTTATTATTAAAATAAATTTTATATGTAATTAATGATATTGTTATTACTAACAAAACTATTATTGATATTTTAAGATATTTACTAAATTTCTTTTTATTTTTTAATGTTCTACTTATCATATTTACCTCAGAATCTTGTCATTCTTTTTATTATATATGATTCTTTTTTTAATTCAGTATCTAAATGTTCAATTATTTCTTTTGTTATTTCATCTATTGATTTGATATCATCTAATGATTCAAATGCTTTTTTAGTACAATCTATACGAGTCCAATTATAACGTGAAGAAATATCTAAGTATGTTTGCTCTGCTTTTCTTAAGTGCTCTTCACTATTTTCATTACCATCACCAGAAGCTCTTCCTTTTCTAAGTTCTTTTGCTGCCTCAAATGGCATATATAAGAATACTACAACATCAGGTTTAGGTAATTCACATAAATCAAATTCAAGTTCTAAAATAAATTTTAATATTTTATCTTCTTGTTCTTTTGATTTAGCTTTTCCAGCTTGATGTCCCATATTAGATGTAGTATATCTATCTAATATTATAATATCATTTTGATATATTTCTTCTTCTATAAATTTTAAAAAGTTATATCTTCTATCAGCAGCATAATATAAACTACTTACAAGTGGATCTACATTAGCTGATGTTTCTGGAAATACACTCTCACTAATTTCTGGTTTTCCAAGATAAGCACCACCTACTATTTTACCAGTTGGACTATCATATTTTGGAAAAGAAAAACTTTTTACATTTAGTCCTTTACTTATATAATACTCTTTTATTTTTTTACTTTGAGTTTCTTTACCCGAACCATCAGTTCCTTCAATTACTATTATTTTAGCTCTTTTCATATATTTACCTCTACTAAAATTCTATCATATTAAAATACATTTTTAAATATCTTTACTTAAAAATGTATCAACAAAGAATCTTTTTTGTTAATGTAGGTATAGACATCATATAACAATAACTATACATGTGTTCAAGAAAATTTGATGCAAGAATTCCAACTTCTAATGCATCTTCATTACTTATACCATTTAATATACTTTCAATAGTTTCATTTTCTAACGAATCATTTGCTTCAATTAATTCTTTAGTTAAATATTTAACCTTACAATAGCCATTATCAGTTTTTTCATGATTAAAAACAAGTAAAAATCTTTGTAATTCTTCTTTTGAACTTATATTTCCTATAAAAGTATTTAAAAGCAACAATAGATTATCAGTTATTTCTATTCTTCCACCATAATTAATACTAACATCATATAAAAACAGTTTTAATCTTTTTTCTCTCATAATTATCACTTAGGTAATTATTATACACTTTTTATTTTATGTTTCAAGCAAATATGATAAAATGAATATGGAAGTGATTTTATGGCAGAACAAAAAACTATAGTATTTAAAGTAAGTGATAATATTAAACAAAAAATGATTGATTATTATTTTCTACTTCAAAGAGACAAAAAGCCACCATACTCTATATTTCAAGCAGAAGAAGGAGGAACTATTATAACTTTATATGAAAGTGGTAAGGTAATGTTTCAAGGTATTAGTGCTGATATTGATGCTAATATGTGGAAAGATTTAGAAAGTCATTTTAATAATAGAAATATAGATCAAGAACTAAAAGAAAAAGATGATAAAATTAATGATAAAACTTATTACTACTATGATGCGATTGGTAGTGATGAGGTTGGTACTGGTGACTTCTTTGGCCCTATTATAGTAAGTGCTACTCTTGTAAATAAAGAAAATAGAAAGTTACTTGAAGATTTAAAAATAATGGATTCTAAAAAGATGACCGATGATAAGATTCGTAGATGTGCACCTATTCTTATGTCAAAAATACCTTATGTAACATTTACTCTTAGTAATAAAAAATATAATGAACTATCTAACAAGGGATTCAATATGAATAAAATTAAAGCTATACTTCATAATAGAGTTTTATATGAATTATCTAATAAAGGAATTCCTTATCATAAAATAATTGTTGACCAATTTACTACTCCAAGAAGTTATTTTAGCTATTTAAAACAAGAAAATATTACTGATAAAGTTACTAAAATTACATTTTTAACTAAAGGTGAAAGTAAACATTTAAGTGTAGCAGCAGCAAGTGTTATAAGTAGATATTTATTCTTACAAGAAATGGATAAACTAAGTCAAAAATATGGTATTGCTATTCCAAAAGGTGCTGGTACTAATGTTGATGCTGTAGGTAAAGATATCGTTAAAAAATATGGTAAACTTGAACTTGATAATATTGCTAAAACTAATTTTAAGAACACTGAAAAAATCCTAAATAATTAGGATTTTTATTTTACTTACTTTTTAAACTTATTTTTATTTCTTCTATAATATGACCAATATTTCCTTCACCAGCATACTTTTTCATATCAAAGAAATTATCATTTATATTTACCCACTCTAATTTATTAACTTCTTCAACAAGATTTACTTCTTTATTAAGTATTCCATAATATACTTCAAGAACTTTATCAAATACTACATATTCAATATTCATAAAGTATTCTAATGTAACATCACTCTTAGAAATATTTGTTTCCTCATATAATTCTCTATATGCTTCACTAAGTCCATCATTTTCTTTTTCTATTTTACCACCAACTAAATTATACATATTTTTGTATGGTTCTTTAGTTCTCTTACACATTAATGTTTTAGTTAAATCTTTATTAAATACTACAATTACATTATATTTCTTCATTTATAATCCAAGTTCCATTGTTAATCTCTTTATTTCACTACTTTTTTCTTCTATATCTTTTTCTTCGCTACTGTGAGATTGCATATTAATACCTTTTACTCTAGCACTTAATACATTTATTTTAGTTGTAAGTAATTTTTCTTTTAATTGACTTCTTTCATAATATAGAACTAATAAATCAGTTATATCATACATTTTTTCATATACATTATATTTTGTTAGACTTTTAAATGCCTTTTCAAGAACTCTCAAAAACTTTAAATCAGCTTTTAACTCTTTAATACATAATTTCATATCATCGATAATTACATCAAATTCACTGGGATCTACACATGAACCAAATAATACTGAACCACTCTGTTCTATTCTTAAAACTATACTTGAAAATCTAATTCTCATTATTAATTCTTTTAGAATTTCTCTTGTTTTTTTAAAATCACTTCTTAATTCTTTATATATCGCTTTAGTTTCCTTTAATTCTTCTTCTTTTGCTTTTAAAATTTCTTCAATAGTTTCAGTTTTACTAAGTGCTTCTTCTATTAATCTTTTTAATTCTTCCCCTTTTATTTCTTCATCAGTGTTTGTCACTATTACCTTATATTCTTCACTCATATTTTCTCCTACAAATCACTTTTTCTTTTAATTTCATCTAATAAATTTATTGCTTCTAATGGTGTTATATTTAGTACATTAATGCCTTTTATAAATTCTCTTAATTCATCTTTCTTTTCTTCTTCTAAATCAAGGGTATATTGCTTAACGATCTTTGTTTTAGAAGTATTAATACTTTTAGATTCATATTCTTTAAGTAATTCATTTGCTTTTTTAATTACTTCGTGTGGTAGATTAGCTAATTTAGCAACATTTATACCATAACTTTTATCAACAGCACCATCCATTACTTTATGAAGGAATGTAATATCACCGTTCGTTTCATCTATTGATACATGAACATTATGTATACCAGGAAGTTTATTTTCCATATCAGTTAGTTCATGATAATGAGTTGAGAATAATGTCTTACATCTTATTTTAGTAGCAATATAATCAATTATAGAACCTGCAAGACTCATTCCATCATATGTACTAGTACCACGTCCAAGTTCATCAAATAATATTAAGCTATTCTTAGTAGCATTTTCTAAAGCATAAGCACTTTCTTTCATTTCAACCATGAATGTACTTTCTCCACCTACTAAGTCATCACTCGCACCTATTCTTGTAAATATTTTATCAAATACAGGTAGATTACACTTACTTGCTGGTACAAAAGAACCTATTTGATTTAGTATAGCTATGATACCAAATTCTCTCATGTATGTACTTTTACCACTCATATTAGGACCTGTTATAATAAGAATATTAGTGTTCTCATTCATAATAATATCATTATCAATATACTCAGTACTTATAACTGATTCTACTACTGGATGTCTACCTTTTATTATTTCAACAGTAGAATTTTCATTAATAGTTGGCTTTACAAAATTATGTTCTTCAGCAATTGTCGCAAATGACTGCATTACATCATAATATGCTATTTTAGCAGATGCTTTTTGTAACTTTGGAATATATCTTTTAACTTCTTCTTTAATCTTACAGAAAATATCATATTCTAAAGTATTTAGTTTTTCTTCAGCATTTAATATAAGATTCTCTTTTTCTTTTAAAAGTGGTGTTATATATCTTTCACAATTAGATATTGTTTGTTTTCTATCATAATGAAATTCTTCTTTAACTTGACTTATTTGTCCTTTAGGTACTTCTATATAATAGCCAAATACTTTATTGTAACCAATTTTAAGTCCTTTAATACCTGTTCTTTCTTTTTCTTCTCTTTCAAAATTAGATATGAAATCTTTACCACCTGATTTAATGCTTCTTAATTCATCTACTTCCTTGTCATACCCTTCTTTAATAATTCCACCATCTTTTACAGTAAGAGGTACATCATCTTTAATAGAGTTTTCAAGTATTAAATATAATTCATTAAATGTTTCTATCTTTTCTTCACCAAGTGTTTCTAAAATATTATTTATATCAGGAATAACTTTAATACTAGTTTTAAGTTGCAATAAATCTCTTGCGTTTAAATTAGAGCATACTACTTTGCCAGTTAATCTTTCTAAATCATATATTTCATATAGATATTCTTTTAGTTCACTTTTAAGTAAGAACTCTGTCATTAATTTTTCTACTAAATTTTGTCTTTTAATAATTTCAGTTTTATCTATGCTCGGACTAATTATATAACTTTTAAGAAGTCTACTTCCCATCGCTGTTTTAGTTTTATCCATGAAACCAAGTAAACTATTTTGTCTATCCTTATTTCTTATTGTTTCAACAAGTTCTAAATTCTTTATACATTCTTTATCAAGCTCTAAGAATAGCCCACTATCAATAACTTCTACTTGCTGTATATGTCCTAAATCTTGCTTTAATGAATTAGTTAAATAATTTAATAATAATGATGTGTTCTTTATAAGTTTTTGATCAGTTACATTTTCAAATACTTTTCCTTTATATAGTTCATCATTATCATAATAAGATATAAATATATTATAATTAGATTTTAATTTATGAATTAAATCAACATCAAAAGTATCTCTTACGACTATCTCTTTAATATTTAAATTTACTATATGACTTATTAATTTATCATTATTCTTTTCTATTTTAGTAGTATAAACTTTACCACTTAGAAGGTCTGCATACGATAAAACATATAGATAATTATAATCAGTTATGCTTGCGATATAGTTAAAATCTTTCTCATTAACTATTTCAGTACTTGTAAGAGTTCCAGCACTTACTATTTGTATAACTTCTCTTTTAACTATTCCTTTTGCAGTTTTAGGATCTTCCATTTGTTCACATATAGCTACTTTATATCCTTTTTCAATTAATTTTTCTAAATATATATTAACCGCATGATGTGGTACTCCACACATAGGTACTCTTTCTTTAAGACCACATTGTTTACCTGTAAGAGTAAGTTCGAGCTCATGACTAGCAGTTATTGCATCATCAAAAAACATTTCATAGAAATCACCTAATCTATAAAATAATATTATACCTTCATATTCACTTTTTGTTTTTAGGTATTCCCTCATCATAGGGCTTACTTCTTCTAATTTTACATCTTTTCTTTCCATACAAATTATTATAATACAATTTTTAAAAAAGACAAATAAAATTTGACATTATAGAGAATAAAATGTACCATATTAATAGGAGGATACATAAATGAATGATTATCAAAAGAAGGTTCTTTCAATCGCATTAAGTGTCTCATTATTATTTAATGCATCTTGTAATAAAGATAAAGTTATATATAATTTGCCACCAGAAAAAGCAAAAATTGAAGAAGTAAAAGAATTAAAAATGAAGAAATAATTATAATTGATATTCTTATATAATGAATAAAAAAATTATGATTTTTTTATGCTATTTTATATAATTTGACAAATAATATAAAATTAATATATTATTTTATTGGAGGCTCTATGGATTATAAAAATATCGGTTTATTTATATTTAAATTAAGAAATAATAAAAAGATAACTCAAAATGAATTAGCTACACTTTTAAATATCAATCCAAAAACTATTTCCAAATGGGAAAACGGAATTAGTGTTCCAGATACTATTTGTATAAACAAACTCAGTAAGATATTTAATGTTACTGTAGATGAAATAATTAATGGTAAAAAGAAGAAAAAAATTTTTAGTCTCAAGTTCGTTATTTTATTTTTAATTATTTTATTATTATTTACATTTTTATTTATTTATTTCTTTAATAATTATAATAAAATTAAAATATATACAATAAAATCTAACGATAAATTATATTCTATTAATGGCTATTACATTGAAACACCAAGACTTAATCATTTTAAAATATCAAATATAAATTACTTAGATGATAAAGAACACAATATAAAGTCATATAAAATAATAATATATAGTGATAATGAGTTATATTACTCTATGGAAGATGATAATATAAATATGACATTGAATGAAGTTTTAAAGTATATTAATATAAATTATAATGATACTCTAAAAGCACAGTATAATTTCAAATTATGTATAAAATATATTGATCATAATAATATAGAACACACAAATGATATAAAATTAATATCTAATTATATATATTCAAATAGAAAAATAATTTATTAGTATGAGGTACAAAATGAACAATAAAAAAATAGGAAAATTTATTTCAAAACTTAGAAAAAATAAAAAGATGACTCAAGAAGAATTATCAGCACTACTATTTATTAATAGTAAAACAATTTCAAAATGGGAAAATGGAATTACTATTCCAGATACTATTTATTTGTATGAATTAAGTAAAATATTTAATATTTCAACTGACGAAATATTAAATGCTAAAAGAGAACCAAAATATTATTTTTTAAAATTAAAATATATTATTCCTTGTTTTTTATTTTTAATTATATTTTTATTTATGCTGTTTTATTTCATCAATAATTATAATAGAGTAAAAATGTATAATATACATTTTTATGATAAAATAATTTCTATTTCAGGTAACTCTATTTTCACACAAAAAACAAGTATTATTAATATTAATAATATTGAGTTTACTGATAATATTAATGTACGTAATGTAACGATTCAAATAAAAAATAATGATAGAGTTTTTTACTCAAATATTGTTGATTATGATAAAGTTACTCCGATTAATATTGCACTTAGCTCTTTTAATATATCAATTAATAATATTGAATTCAATTATGATATAACGCTTGATGAAATCTCAAACTCAGACATAAAAATTATATATACTGATTCTGATTATAAAGATCACATATTAAACATCAAACTAAAATACGATTTAGTATTTTCTAATAATAAAATTTTCTATTAGAAACAATTATTTCACTTTAAGTTCTACCTCCTCCACTTTAAAGTGGTTTTATTTTATTCACTTTTTTGTTAACTTTAATAGTAGAAAGGAGGAGTACATTGAAGTTTTTTTCTTATATTTTATTATTCACATTTATATTTATTTTTTCGTTTTATAATATTAGTGCTGAAATAAATTATTCTTCCACAACTAAATATTATAAAACAATTGGTATGCCTAGTAATTATAAATTAAATACAAATAAATCGGATAATCATATTTTTACTACTGAAATCACAAAAGAAGAATATGAAGCGTTTGATGAGAATTGTATTATTAAGAATGGTACTATTGAAACAACATATAAAAAATTAACATCTATCATTGAGAAAAAAGATACAGGCTATAGATATAAGGCAATTTTAACTTGGAAAAATATGCCTAAAACACGTAGTTATGATATTATTGGCATTTATTATAACAATGATTTATCTATTAAAAATGATTTTGTTTATTTCTTACAAGAATATTGTAATAAAAATAATGTTTGTTCTTCAAATAATAATCATTATTTGAAAATATTTTCTAATTCTTGTGGTGCATCATTTAAACTACCTGACAGTGATTTAAAATCATTAAAGCAAACATTATATTTTGATGTTATTAAAAACAGTTCAAAAGTTATTAATTCTCAAAAAATTATTTCTGATTATGCACACGCTATTAAAAATATAAATATGAACAATTCAAAGAAATATTCAATCAATAATAATGGCTTGATTATTGATGATGCCATATCATCTTATTATGATGATATAAACGGAGCTATTACCATTTTAAATAAAGAATGGTAAAAATATAAAAAAGGAGATTTTATTTATGAAAAAAATTTTAAAATATGGATTAATATTTTTATCTAGTATATTATTTTTTAATTCAATTATTTATGCTGAAGCTTTTAACAATAAAACTGCGCTTTCAGTTGGTGTTGATTATGGTGATGGAACATCTGGAGTCGATCATGCTACAAACTCATATAACACATATAAAAATATGGGGTTAACATCAAAATTAATCACCAATACTACTGAATCGAATATGACCGGTTCACACAATTCGTCTACTCATTATTTAGAAAGTGGTATTGTATATTTAGTAGGACATGCAAGTTATATGTCTATGACTTTTATTAATGGCGTAGATATTGATAGAACTAACAGCAATTTTGGAGCAAATCTAGGAATTGGAATGTATGATAATAGTAGAATAGCTTTTATGACACTTGCAGGTTGTAACACTGCTGAAGATGGTGTTAACAATATAGCTAAAGCTGCTTACGATTATGGAACAAATATTGTTCTCGGATGGAAAACAGATTTAAATATAGGTTCATACAAAAATTGGAATAAGCGTTTTAATGAAATTATCAAGGACAAAAAAACATCTGTTTTAGATGCTGCTAAATCAGCAAGTGACCATATTTATTTAAGCAATACTGTAAAAAATTATAAATTCTATGGTCAATATAACAAAAATCCATGGAAATTATTAAACAGTACTACTATAGCAATGAATAAAAAAATAGAAATGAAAAATAAAAATAATATTGTAAATACTGATGTTAATAAAATTAATTCATTTCTAAAAGACAACGTTGATAACATCAATCTTAATAATTTTAAATTAGAAATTAATGGAGTACATGAAACATATTACGATTTCGTATTATATGTTAATAATATTAGGACTAATTTAGGATATACAATTATTGAAAATAATACAGATCATAACTTAAGATTTGTTGACAATATGAACAACCTATCATATAATGAAATTGTTAATTTAATTAAAAATAGTTCTAATACTAATAATAATATTAAATCAATAGATAGTAATTACTTAGAAAATATCAAGAAAGCCAATAATTTTGATCATTACACTATTTTAAGTACAGGCAAATATTTTGATATTCTAACAAGAAAACTATATACGACAACAGAAGTTAAGTTTACTAATAATATTGAAAGTATAATAACTACTTATTTAGAGGAGATTTATGAAAAAGAATTTTAAATTTATTTTATTAGGAATAATAATTATAGCTTTAATAGTTATATTTGTTATGTTATTTAAGGAAAATGATAAAACTAAGTATCAAGATAAGAGTGCTTTTTTAGCTGGAGTTAAAGAAATATATAAGACAGCTAAAACACAATATACATCTAACATTAAATATTTTGCTAATATCAATGGTAAAAGTTGTAATAGTGACATATCTACAAATTTAGATTATGAAGGATTAAATTATTATTACTCTTTTGATAATAATGGTAATATTAATAAAATATATGCTTATAATGATAAATATATATTTGAACTTGAAAAAGATAATATTAGTATTGATGACTTAGGTTCAGCACTTTATAGTGAAGTTAAAAATAATCCTTATATTAGAGATTATGATAGTAATTTTAAAATAAGCTGTGAAGGCAAAATAAATGGATAGTATAAACTATCCATTTTTATTTTTTTGTAATTTTATTTTAAATTCCAATTAGCTTTATAATTTAAATTACCAGTTGTACCTTTTGGAATTCTAACTTCTAATTCGGGTGTATCTCCATTGCTTCCGGTCCATCCAATGAATTCATATCCATCCTTAGTTGGAATACTTAAACTAAATGGTAAAGAAATTTCTGCATAAGAACCAGGATTATGTGATCCATCATTAAGAACTCCTCCATCCAAATCATAAGTTATTTTATAAACTTTTCCAGCATCATATGGCAATGTTATTGCATTTTCACTATCTTTATGAGCAATATAATATAATATTATTGTTGAATCTACTTCATTAACTTCACCATCAAGATTAACATCTGCATTTTTTAAACTTATCTTATCAACAGATAAATTATCAACATATCTACTAATTATAGAAGAATCAAGGCCACTTATTTCACCATCACAATTAGCATCACCAATTAGAATTCTTTCAATTGTTATTTCATTTGAATAATCGCTATAAACTTTTTCACCATTTATATTTTTATAAACTCTTGATACAAAAGTTTTTGAAGAACCGCTTTCCATTGCTAATTCATATGTATAATTAGTTCCTTCAGTAAGAATTGAATATCCACTTTCAGTTTTTTCATATAGTTCCCATCCTGAAATCATATTTTTCTTTTCAACATCAGAACCATAATATCCTTCCGTTAATATTGATAATTTTGCTCCATCTGTATAACTATAATCATTGCTTAATGTAGGAGTTGGTAATTTCTCATTAATAACAAGTTCAGCAGAATTTTCACTATATACTTTATTATTATAAACATCAACTATATATATTCTTGCATAATATGTTTTAGTTTCCCCATATGGAATATCCATTTCATATGTATAAGGTTTATCACTTGTTATTAATGTATTTGTTTCACCTTTTTCGTATAGTTCCCATCCTGTTATTTTATTTTGCTCAGTTTCATCTTTATAAGTTCCTTCAGCAATTATTGATAAAGTCATTTTATCATTATTTTTACTAAAGGTTAAAGTTGGAACTTTTATTTTTTCAATAGTAACTACTACTTCATTTGAGTATTCACTATAAGTTTTTGTTACATTTTCATTTTCGTAATATACTCTTGCGATGAATGTTTTTGTTGTTCCTTGATCCATACTTACATTATGTGAATATGTTGAGTCATTAGCAATTGTTACATATCCATTTTCAGTTTTTTCATATAGTTCCCATCCTGTTATTTCTTTAAGTGCATCTTCACCACTAGCATAATATCCTTCAACAGCCATTGAAAGATGTGCTCCACTTAAATCACTTGGATCATTTGCTAGCGTTGGAGTTTGTAGTTTCTCTCTTGTTACTTCAAGTTCATTTGAATATTCACTATATATTCTATTTCCATCTGTTGTTTCATAATATACTCTTGAAACGTATACTTTTGTTTCCCCTGGAGCAAATTCATTAGATGTATAAAAATATTCTGTTCCTTCTTTTATTTTATTATAGTTTTCACCAACTTTTTCATATAGTTCCCATCCTGTTATTTCTTTAAGTGCATCTTTACCACTAGCATAATATCCTTCGGCTGTTATAGCAAGCTTAGCTAAATTAGTATAATGAAAATCTCTTGCTAATGTTGGTGTTTGTAATTTTTCTCTTGTTACTTCAAGTTCATTAGAATATTCACTATATATTCTGTCTCCATTTTCTTTATCTTTATAAACTCTAGCTACAAATGTTTTTGTTTCACCTGGAACTAGTTCCATTTGATATGTATAGTTAGTACCTTCTGTTATTTTTGAATAACCATTTTCTGTTTTTTCATATAATTCCCATCCTGATATTTCTTTTAGCGTTTCTTCACTGCTTCCATAATATCCAGCACCTAATATTGATAAACTTGCTTTTGTTTTATCATTATAATCATTTGCGAGTGTTGGGGTATTTAATTTTTCTCTTATTACCTCTACTTCATTTGAATAATCACTATATACTCTATCAAGTGTTTCATTTAATTTATAAACTCTTGCTACAAAAGTTTTTGTTTCACCTGGATTTAATGTTACTTTATAATTATAATTTGTTCCTTCTGTTATTTTTGAATAACCATCTGTTGTCTTTTCATATAATTCCCATCCTGATATTTTACTTAGATTATTTGAATCTAAATAATATCCACTAGATGTTATTGATAAAGTTGCACTTGCTTCATCACCTAATATATTTTCTAATGTTGGTGTTGTTAAACATTTAATTAAGTCTACATATTCAATGTTAAATTTTTCACTTACTTCAACCGTCTCTCCTGTAAGTCCATTAATCCATTTACCCCTTGGATTCTTGTAGTAGATTATCATGTCATTTAATGTGTTTCCATCTATTGTTTTTGATGCTAACATAATATGTCTTGTTGTTAATGTTGTATTTTCAGTAAATTCATATGCCCCTATTATGTATGTTCTAGGTGATATATCACTACTTAATATTTCTTTTGCATTTACATTTATCTTTATACAAAATAATATTCCAAATAGTAATAATAAATATAATAACTTCTTTTTCATTTTATTCCTTTCTATTTAATTGTTGCTGTTACTTTTGTTCCATCATTTAATACAACTTGTAATTTTGATAGACCATTAATATCACTTTTATTAATATTACCTTTCGAAGAACATAACATAGTTCCATCTGTATAGTTAATTTGTTTAAATGATATTTTTGAACCATCTTCATATACTGAAAGTATTCTTGCTGGTGAATATTCATCTACGCTTGATACCTTAACTGTGTAAGTTTTTGCTGTCCATTTAGCAACTAATGTAATATTACTTGTTACTTTAGAATTAAAATCATATGCCTTATTATTTAAAGTCCAACCTCCAAATTTATATCCTGTTCTTGTTGGATTACTTGGCTTTGTTACTTTACTTCCACTAGTAACCTCTTTGCTTGATACTTTACTTCCACCATTTGAATCAAATTTTACAGTATATTTTTTAGCTTCAGTTGTAGTTGTAGTAGTCTTCTTAGTTGTTGTTGTATTTGTTGTATCATTTTTCTTTGTTGTTGTCTTCTTGGTTGTTGAACTTGTTGTATCGTTCTTCTTAGTTGTTGTAGTAGTACCTGTTGTAGAATTATCTTTGGCTTTTTCCCATTTTGCTACTAACTCAAGATTTTTTGTTATTGGTGTATTAAAATCAAACAAAACATTATTACTATACCAACCTAAAAATTTATAACCATCACGCACTGGATCTTGTGGCTTAGTAATTGTTCCATCTTTATTAATGATTTGATTAGATACGCTATTACCACCATCGGTATTAAAGTTAACAACATAAGTTACTTTTCCACCTTCTTGCTCTTTCCATACTGCCTTTAATATAAGATTTCTTGTTACTTTAGCACTAAAATCATATATTGAACTACCTAAATCCCATTCTATAAAAATATAACCATCTCTTGTAGGATCTGTTGGTTTATTAACTTTTTCTCCTCTCTTTACAATTTGTTTTTCAACTACACCACCACCATCAGAATCAAATGTAATAGTATATTTCTTATTAGCAAATATAAAATAAGCTACTAAACAAGCTATTATCAAAACAACTCCAATTACGATAATTATAGTTCTTTTTTTACCTTCCATAACTTCCTCCTTCTATTATATATATTAAATTATATCACAATTTTGACATAAAACAATCGAATAATAAAAAGTTAACGAAACTAATCGTTAACTTTAAATATAATTATTATTTTTTAAATAATTCATGACTATCAAGTATTATTGTAACAGGTCCATCATTATATATTTCAACCTTCATATCTGCACCAAATATACCTGTTTCTACATGAACAAATTCACTTAACTTTTGATTAAAGATATCATATAGCTTAGTTGCTTCAGTAGGATTAAGTGCATTTATAAAAGATGGTCTGTTTCCTTTAGTAGTATCTGCATATAAAGTAAATTGACTTATACTAAGAATGCTTCCTTTAGTATCTAAAATACTTAGATTCATTTTATCATTTCCATCTGTGAATACTCTTAAATTTATAATCTTTTTAATCATTTTATCTATTATTTCTATACTATCACCATTAGTAAAACTAACTAGTGCTACATAGCCATGATCAATTTTACCATTTATTTTACCATCAATTGTTACTTTACTTTGCTTACTTCTTTGTAATACTACTTTCATTATATAAATATCCTTTCTACTGAGGTTACTGAACTAATGCCTTTAACTTCATCTATGAATTTATGTAAGTCACTTATATTTTTTACTTTACATGTTATATTATAAAATAATTCTTTATTTCTATTTATTAGATTTATTGAGTCTATAATAATTGAATCTTTAGTTGATAAAGTTACTATTTGAACTAATATATCATTTACATCACTAATATATACTTTTAGTTTAGCTGTGTATCTATTTTCTATATTATCGCTCCACTCTGCATCTATCAATCTTTCACTACTTAAGTCAACATTAGGACAATTTTTAGAATGTATTTTAACTCCATAGCCTTTTGTAATATAACCAACTATATCTTCTCCATAAACTGGATTACAACAAGTAGCAAGACTACATAATATGTCATTAGAACCAGCGATAATTATTCCATTGCCATTCTTATTATTATTTTTATTAATAGTAAGTGCTTTCTTTTTAGGTTCATGTACTTCAAGTCTACTAAGTATAGATGATGGTAAATATTTAAGAGTAGATATACCAAAATATATATCATCTAAATCTTTAGTACCTAAACTATTATTAAGCTTTTCAATATTTTCATCTGTAATAATGTCATTAATATCAGCATTTCTTTTTTTACATTCATTATTAAGCATTTCATGACCAAGTGCAATATATTTTTCTCTCTCTTTTTTATAGAAATAAGATTTTATTCTTGATTTAGCTGCCTCTGTTTTAACTATCTTTAACCATCCCTTAGATGGAGCATGGCCTTTTTGAGTTATTAATTCAACCATATCCCCTTCTTTAAGTTCATAGTTTAATTTAACCATTTTATTATTAACAAGAGCACCAGTAGTTGTATTACCTACTTCACTATGTATTTTATATGCAAAATCTATTGGAGTAGCACCAGCAGGTAACTCTATAATATCACCTTTAGGTGTGTACACATATATTTCATTTCTTTTAAGTTCATCTTTTATATTACTAAAGAACTTCATATTCTTTTCTATATCATTTACTTCAACTAAAACTCTAAATTGTTCCAAAATATGATCTAAATTATTCTTAACTGAACCATCTATCTTCTCTTTATAGCTCCAGTGAGAAGCTACACCTTTTTCAGCAATTTCATCCATTTCATAAGTTCTTACTTGCACTTCATATATTCTTTTATCTTCGCCAAAAACAGTTGTGTGTAAACTTTGATATAAATTTGGTTTTGGATTAGCTATATAATCTTTAAATCTATTTGGTACAGGAGGATACTTAGATTGAACAAGACCTATAACTCTATAGCAATCTTCAACATTATCAACAAGTACTCTTATACCAAGTAAATCATATATATTATTCCATGTTTTACCTGCCTTAAGTTTATTATAAATACCTCTTACTGATTTAACTCTTGATAACATTTGATACTTAATATTATGATTATCAAGTAACTGCATTATTTCATATTTCATTCTAGCAAGTGATTTTTCAAGTTCAGTTTTAGATGAATTAATTTTATCAAGGACTTTATTATATCCATCAGGATCAGTGTATTGAAGACATAAATCTTCCATTTCACTTTTCATTTTTTTCATACCAAGTCTATGTGCGATAGGTATATAAATATTTTGTGTCTCATCTACTATATATTTTTGATGTTCTTTATCATGTACTTTTAATGTTCTAAGATTATGTAATCTATCAGCAAATTTAATAAATAATGTAGCAGGATTCTCTGATAGTCCGACTATTATTCTTCTATATTTTTCTGGATTATTAATCTTAAATGTTTGTTTTAAATTACTTATTTTTGTTACAGAAGAAACTATAATGGCACTTTCACTACCAAACATTTCTTCTATTTCTTCATAAGTCATTTTATTTAGCGTTATTGCTTCATGTATTAAAGCACATCCTATAGTAACAGGATCCATCTTAAGTTCAGCAAGTATATAAGCAACATTTATAGGGTGAAGAATATAATCTTCACCAGTCTCTCTTTTCATATCACTATATACTATTTTAGCTTGCTCATAATATTCATTTATAAAATCAACATATTCAATATCCATATATGATTTTAATAAATCAACTAATTCTTCATAACTATGGTTTTTAATAATTTCACTTCCCTATTTTTCTATATATTTATACCTTTTATTTTAAGTTCTTCTTCCTCTTCATCGTCATCATCTTTTTTATGCATAGTTCTTTTTTCAAATCTTATCCATAATCTTGGGCCTATCAAAAGTGAACTAATAGTACCAGCGATTAGACCAATTAATACTGATATATTAAATGTATATATATCATTAAGTCCTACGCATATAAGAGTTACTACTGCAATTATTGTTGTAATACTTGTCCATATATTTCTATTAAATGTATTTGATGAACTAACATTTACTAAATTATTTATCTCTTCATCAGTAAGTTCTTTTCTATTATTATATAATTTCTTTCTATTTTCTCTTATTCTATCAAATACAACTATTGTATCATTTATTGAATAACCTATTATTGTAAGAAGGGATGCAACTATTATAAAATCTACAGGTATATAGAATATAGCAAATATAGATAATATTACGAGTACATCATGTATAAGCATAAGTATTCCTGTTACAGCAAAGTTCATATTAAATCTTATTGCTACATATATAATTATTGCGATTAATGAATATATTAATGATTTAACTGCATTACTTGTTAAATTTTTAGTAACTAGTGTACTTATTTCACTACTAGATGTTGTATATCCTAATTTTTCAAATTCTTTCTTTACTTTTATACTAGTTTCATCATCTAATATATCATTAAGTTTAATAAATCCTTCTTTTTTAGTTCCCATATAATAATCATAATCACGTATATCATACTTTCTTACAAGTTCTGTTACTTTATTAAAATCTATATCATTACTTGAAGATATATTTATATTTGTTCCACCTGTAAAATCTACTCCAAAATTAAATCCACGAACACACGCAAATATTATTCCAACTACTATTATCACAAGTGATACTATTGTTGGCACTTTACCAAATTTAACATAGTCTTTTTGTTTTGGCTTTTTAGATATTCCAAATAATAATTTTTCTTTACTATTAAATACCTTTGAATTAACAAATAGTTCTAGTAACACTCTATATAATATTACAGTACATAATACTGTTACAAATATTGTTATAATAAGCATAGTAGCAAATCCTTTTACTGATGACTCACCAAATATATAAAGTACTACTCCAGCGATAAATGTTGTTATATTAGCATCAATTATTGCTCCTAAACTACTTTTATTTCCATCTTTAAATGCTTCTCTAAGTTTTTTACCTTTAAGTAATTCATCATGTACTCTACTATTAGATATGATTATTGAATCTACTGCCATACCTATTCCAAGAACAAGTGCAGCTATACCTGTTAGTGTAAGAACTCCACCTACTAGATTAAATACTACAAATACAAGTAATGCATATGCAAATAAACATACACTAGCAACAATACCACTTAATCTATATTTTACAACTAATATTATCGTTATTAATGCAAATGTTATAATACCAGCAATACCTGTTTTCTTAATAGTGTCACTACCAAATGATGGTGAAACACTTTTAGGAGTAGCTTCTTCAGTTAATTTAGTTGGAAGACTACCACTATTTATTAAATCAACTAAGTTTTGTGCTTCTTCTTTAGTAAAACTTCCTTCAATAACAACACTATTACTATTAAGTGCTTCATTTACATAAGCACTTGATATACATTTCATATTAGCATCTTTACCACAAGTTGTTTTTTCATTTTCATATGAATCTAATCCTTCAACAAAATCAAGCCATATTACAATTAGATTTTCTCCATTAGGTTTCTTTGATATTTTTTTAGTTATTTCATAAAACTTTTCAGTATCTTTTATATCTAATTTAACTTGATATTGAAATGTCTTAGAATTTTGTTCAAGAGTTGCTCCTCCACGACCAAATACATCACTAGAAAGTAATAAATTGTCTTCAGTGTCCCTCATTGAAAGTACAGCTGTTGTGCCTATTCTTTGCCTTGCTTCTTCTTCATTCTTAAGACCTGGAAGTTGTATTCTAATTAAATCATTTCCTTCAAAACTAATAACTGGTTCACTAACACCAAGAGTATCTATTCTATTTACAATTGCCTTATATGTTTTATCTAAATCGTCTTCAGTTACTGTATCTCCTTTTTTTAAAGGTTCAATATTATATAGTATTTCAAATCCGCCTTGTAAATCTATTCCATAATGAATACTTTTTAATGTAGGCTTTATTAATAATATACATCCCACTAATATAAGAAATGTTATCACTATTGGTTTTAATATTTTTTTCATTTTTATTTCCTCCTAAAGTATATCTGTATTATTTGTTTTATCTAGTTTACTTTTCATTCTTGAAAGTTTATCTGTAACATATAAATTTATTTTATAATTATCAGCATTCATAATATCACTAATTAAATCGTATAATTCTAAATTAGTTCTATTTTTCCAATCATTATCAACTAAATAATTCCATATATCTTTTTCTGTTACTAATGTGTAACCCATTCTTTTAATCTCTTTAAGTTTTGAATATAAAGCAGGTGATACTCTTTTATATAGTTCCTCTACAGTTTTGAATTCTATCTTTTCCATTCACTTCACCGACTTAATTATACTATATTATTCAAAATAAATAAACATATAAAGAGCACTATTGTCTAGTGTTTTAATGTAATATTTATCAATAATTTTTATTTTTGCCTAAAATTGAATTTTGCATATTAAAACAAGGTTG